>JAAUXT010044085.1_pt1 | contig 32462 bp, 48 predicted proteins | sample 7278171 | NCBI WGS metagenome assembly JAAUXT01 (sample SAMN14350112, study PRJNA611818) | marine sediment metagenome | isolation source: surface marine sediment (1.8m) | place: French Polynesia: Moorea | collected 2018-08
ATTGAATATAGCTGCAACATCGACATCCTTCTGCATATCTCCGTCTTGCTGTCGGCTATAATTTTCGTCTACGTCACTCCAGAAAAATGTTTGGTCAACCATCTTTTTTCCTCTGTGGATTAATCACGATATCGTCTATGATTTTTTTACGCTTATATCTAGAAGTATTTATCTTTTTTTTATCAGGATTTTCAATAATTATGATCGATTCTGTATTTCTCCTAGACATTATTCGTTCTTTATACTTCTTATAATAAGCAGCATTGTACTCTTTGACTGAAATTTTATTATCTTTCTTCCATTTCTGATCTCGTTTTCTCTTTAATGCTCTGTAGTTTTCAGTCTTCCGATCTGCTTGATTCCTCTTCCTCTGACACTCCTTGCATTGATCCTGTTTACCATCTGGACGAGTCCTATTATTATAGAACCTACCAAGTCTCCGATTTCTACCGCAAGCTGGACATATCTTTTTCATGACTTCATTCTTTTTATGAACCTAGTGCTTTTGTAATGTTTACTCTTCTTGTCTAAAACATTGTAGTAATAACCTTTGGCATCTTTACCTATGAACTCCAGGCCACTGGTTCTTATTCCCAATTGCTTCGCTAGTAAAGCCCTATAGGTATATTCTGATACCCAATCTGAGGCTTCGTCCACGGTTTTCAACTCATGAATATGACCCTTTGCTGGTTGAACCACCATACCTCTTATTTGATGTAAATGACCATTGTCAGAAGAAGTAGTTCCGTCACCAGTCACTCTCTCAAGCCAATAATCATGAGTATGACCTTTATCTTTAGTGGTCTTTCCTCTTACTTCTCCGTAGCTACCTTTGTACTCTAATAGATATTGCTTTAACCTCATAGCGTTCTCCTTATAAAGTTATGGTCTTCTGTTTACTCTTTTTCAGTTCCAGTTTTCCTCCTTTAGCAAGTTGAGTAAAATCTGAAACTCTTCGAGGATTGAATCCACAAGCATTAGCACAACCTGTGCAATGTCCAGTAGTACAACATAACTTAGAAAGTATTTTCGCCCAATTAGCTTTTGGATGAGCTTTCTTCATTAATGCTATAGCATCTTTCCAACCTTGACTAGCTGGACTCATATTGACGTAAAGTTTTTTATTAGACAATCTGGCTGGCCTTACTGTACCGAAGTGAAGAAGTGTTATAACATCCACTTCTTTTTCTTTAGAATACTTTACTGCCTCATCTGGATTCATGGCAACTACTCTAATATTCACGTTGCCAGGATATGACTTCTTTATTCTAATTGCATCTTGTAGGTTAAACCCTCTCACTGGATCTACTGACATATTAATGTTAAATACTGGTTTACCTTCCAATGGCCCTGATGAAAAAATCCTTGATCCGTATTTTTCTACAAATTTTTTCTGCTTAGTAATAGCCTTGAGTTGTAGTCCTACTTTCTCAGCATCAGCAATGACTCTTTCTATTTGTTTATCTGTAGCGGCATCCTCTACATAATCACCAGAACCAAAGAAACGAATTCCTCCCATTTTATTAAACTTTTGAATCGAAGCCTTTGTCATACCCTTTCCGAACTTTCCTCCAGCTATCTCATCCTGGTACTGCATTTCCTCTTTTTCATCTTTGGCATGAATCCAATTAGGATTTATCTTCAACATATCTCTTCCAGATTCAACGTAACAATAATTACAAGTAGGATTAGCAGCCTCAGTTATTTTCAATTTATCGGCTCTATCCCTCAAAGTATCTAAAGTAGATGCTGATGCTCCTTCGTCAGCAGCTTGGATAACAGCATCCTTAGCTTTTTTATATTCCTGCATCATTGCTAAAAGTTTTTTTCTCTTAGGACAAACTGTAGAAATATCAACAGATAAACCTGTTTTACTATTATCTTGTATAACACTAAACTGCTTCATACATTTCTCTAATTCTGTTTTATTATTATACTCCTTTGCATATATCTTAAACAAGTACTCAGCATATCTCTCTGGAGTAAACCATTCGGCTCTATATCTATCTTGAGCAAACCTAAAAAGTTTTTCAGTATAACCATCTTTAATTGATCCTAAATGCGCCTCAAGATCTGCTATAGTAGTAAACTTGCTCATTATTGAATTTATCCTCTTTTCTGCTTGTTTATTCTCTCTATCTTGCTGTCTAGCCATTTCTATGATATCATTAACGAATCGCATTTTTTCTTTATGACTTGACAAAGCATCAGAATACATTTCCTTGGTTACACCACCCTTTTGTATTCTCCCCCACTGCTCTTTACTTCTTTTCATCTCAGCACCATGAAGTACATATTTGGCAATAAAAGACTTCTTAGCGAGAAGATCAACATTGTGATATGCCAATCTTGATTTTTTAGTTATATCCTTATATGCTTCCTTTACTTTTTCATCCCACTCGCTCTTCTCCTTCTTAGTAGCGTCAGCTTGTTTCATACGTGCTGTCATAGTATCTAATCTACGTAATTCTTTTGTACGCTGCGCCTCTTGCCGCTCTAGTTCTGTTTTATTTGGTTTTTTAGCCTTTGCCTCATTTATCATACCAGTAAGCATTGAAAAATGAGATAACTCATCCTCTGTCAATGGCCCATCAACAGGATAGTAAAGACCTTCTACCAATGGATTCTCAAAAAATAGGAAGGTATTCTTCCCTAATACAATGTCATTAATTTCTTTGACCTGTTCCATAAATCCGTCTTCGTTACCACTGTTCAAATATTTTTTTAGTTTCATGGTGATATACTCCTTATGTAGTCATCGATTTCTTTTTTATCTGATATATCGTTGTCCATAATCCACTCGGTAGTCTGACGTATGACATCTCCTAAAGCCTTTCCAGACTTCATTCCAGTGATAGCCATTACGTGTTTACCATCGACAAGTTTTATTCTCTTACCTACTTCTTTGCTTCCGTATTTGTTTTTGATCTTGATTGCTTTATCAACTATCTTCTCAAACTCACCAGCCTTCTTAAATGCTTCTCCTCTGGAGTACTCGTCTGCTTTACCTACAGCCATAAGCACATCCCAATTATCGTCATTGACTAGTTTAGCAACTTTCGCTGGACGCATATCAAGGATCTTGTGAAACTTCATATGATTGCCTACAGCAAACATAAGCGCATCTTTTTCCTGATTGCTCATTCTCAATCTAGTAGCTATGGCATCAACCAGCTTTACACTCATTTCTGCGTGTCGGTAGTACGTGGGAGTTCCGTGTTTCTTTTGCGGTGCGAAGGTGACTCCTTTTCCAACATCGTGCAGAAGTATAGCAAGGTTTTTAAGCGGATCTTTAGTATCGCTCTTTTTAAGTGCCGCCATAACATGACTGAATACCGTTCCTCCATGTCCTCTTGTCTCTGGATGGTGAGCAAGGTTTTCTCTATACCATTTAAGATTCATTATCTCAGGAAGTACTTGTTTCAATATCTTCAAGTCATCGAGTATCTGAATGTACTTCGCAAATTTCTCTCCGCTCTGAGCAGCCGATTTCATTAACTCTTCTCTAACTCTCTCTGGAGAAAGCCCCTGGATATTCGGAGAAAGTTTTCTTGCTGCTTTTCGAGTCTTTGGATCTATGTCAAAATCCAATTTGGAGGAGAACCTAGCTAATCTCATCATACGCAAATAGTCTTCTCCAAAACGCTTATAGGGATCTCCTACCGTCTTCAAAACTTTATTCTTAATATCTCGTTTACCGTCAAAGTAATCTATGATCTCGCCTTTAGCATTCAAGCCCATAGCGTTTATAGTAAAATCTCGTCTTCCGACATCCTCTTCGAAACTTCCAGTCACCTGGACGGACTCTGGTCTTCGTCCATCCATATACTTTCCATCTGTACGAAACTGAGCTATCTCAAAATCAAATCCTCCGCTCTTAGCAACCACGATACCGAAGTCTTTTGATTTTCCTATGTCATATGTCGTAAACAGCCTAGAAAGCTCCTCTATGGGCATATTAGTGGCTATATCAACGTCATGTGGCTTTAAGTTCCCTAGGATTATATCCCTTACCGATCCACCTACGATGTATGCCTTATATCCAGCCCTGTTTATCTTATTCAAGATAGAAACAGCCGCTTGGAGTTCCTTATTCCTTCGAATATATCCTTGCCAATCTTTTAACATTTGTCTAGCTTCTATAAGATACTTTTTAAGTCTCATATTTAAAATCTCGATGCTGGATTCAAATCTCCTAACGCTCCTAACTCATCTGCTAAATTCTGTCTCGCTGATGAGTTCATTGAGTCCGTTTGAGTTTTATATACTTGCATGTTTGCTTTTAAAGCTGGAGTCAAGTCCTCCGTAAGTTTATCAAAATCAAAATTACCACTGCTATCTATGGGTAAGTCATCTATGACTTGATCTATCCTGGCATTCTGAGCATCTATCTCAGCGGCCCATGTAGCAGCGTCCTTAGAACTAGTTATACAAGTCTGATCTCTATCGATTGCATCCAATAGTCTATTCAAACTGTACCTATCAAAAAGAGCTAGTAAATCAGAGAGCGAAGCACATAGAAATCTCTCCAGTACAGCAAGATTAGCAGTTGCCAGTCCAGCCGTATCAAACAGAATATCTCTTATCTTCCTGGCTAACTCTCCTCTGATCTTGTTTTTGCAATCCTGAATGAAGTCATTCACCTGTGGGATATCAGTTACCTCACATCCCAAAGTAGCAGTAGTCATGTTATCAGTGACATCCAGAATCATATCCGCTAAATCTGTGATCGGACTAGTAGCCTCAAAATCCAAAGCATCATTGATCCAATCATTAGAAATTTCCTCTAGTAAATCTCTGTAATTTTCGAGAGCATTTACTTGTGCCTCTAATTTTCTGATTGCTGAATCAGTACATGCCCTAGCCATTAACTTGCCTCCGTATTAGCTGTTGCATGAAGCAATGTAGATAAGAAGGTTGTCGGGCCATCAGTGGTATTGTCTCCTCCTTCTACTCCGAAATGTCTATGAGTATTAAACAAAGCTATCATGCGCTCGTCCATGAGTTTATACATTGTAGTCTGTGCGCCTAATTTAACCAGTCCTCCAGTCACCGTGACATCTGGAGAAGTAACTGTAACATTTCCAATGGCAGTAATATTGATATCACCTTGAACAACTACATCGAGATCTCCTCCTATGGTTTGACTCTCATCTCCAGTGACATCTTTAGTTTTATCTCCACCTACAGTCTCGTCTTTGTTTCCGTCTACAGTCTCGTCTTTGTTTCCATCGATCTGGTCAGTCTCATTACCCTCAATAGTCTTAGTTTTATTTCCTTCTACTGTCTCGGATTTATTTCCGTCTACAGTCTCGTCTTTGTTTCCATCGATCTGGTCAGTCTCATTACCATTAACTGTCTTAAATTTGTTCTCGAAAATTCTCTCTATGTCATCCTGACGGATCTCCGTAATTCGATCTTCGTCTACTCGTCTGTTCTCCGTCTGATTGATTTCAGTATACTTGTCAGCTAATATTTTTACTCTCTCTTCTCCGTCTACAGTCTCATAGTTATCAGCTAAAATATGAACTAATCGATCCTGGAGGACGATCTCATATTTTCTACCCTGATTACGAAAAACTATATTTCCATCGTTATCACACTCAATGTAGGTATTACTAGGATGATAAATGTGAAAACGCTTTGCGCCTGGAGTAGAATCAAGTTCTACAGTCAACCCACCATGAGTAGTAAAAACAAAATTCTCAGGATACTTAGCAGCATAAGCTGGATTTGGCTCATCCCAACTCCCTCCGTATGCTAACTGTATTGCTTGATCTAAATTCTCCTCTTTAGTAGTGACTAGTGTATCCTCACTAACTCCTCTCGCTAACCTATGAACATCAGGCTCTCCCAATTTATCTTTTCTAGGATAGACTCCATTCGGATCTTGAAAACCAACACTATTAGGTAATGGTTCCTCCTGAGTCACGATTGTCTTCTTTAATGGATTCTTACGCTCTGGAATCCCTGGAAGAGAAGCGAAGTAAAGTGGACTTAAAATATTTCCATCGTCAAAGAAAACCATTACATGAGATCCTTGCACTGGAACTGACCACATTCCGAAACCACTTATGGAGCCTTCGACTATAGGCAAACATGGTTCGGCCCACGGTAACTCGTCTACAGGAATTCCCTCTGTCTCGGTTTTTAAAATCTTCTCCGTATGAATTCCAAAAACTCTAACCCTTACTCGTCCAGCTTTTTGAGGATCATTATTGTCTTCTACTACTCCTCTATAAAATCCAAAAAGTTTTTCTGGCTCAACCTGTATATCGGCTGGATGATTCTTTAACATTTTGACTAGTTCCTCCTAATAATATTCGGTTGTCTTCTTTCAGTATACAAATTAGTAACCGTTGAATCATGCAGGATTACGCTCTTACTGTTATGGTAAGCATTCTTTATACAAACTAATCTCTGTCTATAAGGATAAGAGGAGCCAGCCCAAAAACTATGAGTAACTGACTTGATCATGTACTTACCCTTGAGAGCATCATTCATTTTTTCTGACCCTTTAATTCCAGGCCACTCTATTTCTATATGTTGTCCAGCGAATCTCTTCTCATCTCCTTCTACTACAATGTTCAAAATGAACTGCATGTTATATCTTTTCGCCCAATCGTTAAAAGCAATGTCAGAAAGAGTTTCAATACTATCATCTCCTGGAGTCCAGTTAGCACAATTCAAATCATCAATTCGCTGGTATAAAGTTTTTCTACCTAGCATTACATTCTTCTTAGTACCATCAGAGTACTGATGACCTACTTGTAGAAAACTCTTTGTGAGAAAATCATGACCTCTCCAGTATCCTCCTCTTAGCGTCTGATTACCAGTTCTATCAAGTCCACTAATCCACCATTCCAGTATCTTATTATCTTCTGATACCCTATCACTCTGGAGTTTATAAGGAGTCCTGTCTACCGTTGCGTCAACATCTCCTAGTAAGTAATTCATAGATACAGCATTACAAGTAATACCATTTACGGTATTATTAAAAATCAGATAACCACTAGTACCAGTCCTTGAGCCTTTGGCTCTTTTTGAAAGCCACGACAAAGCAGTTCTCGGAGTCCAGTAAGGCATGTAGAAATACTCAGACCTATTACTAGATGTCTCGATGTTTATAGGAAAGCCAGTATCAGAGACAAACAGCATATTATTCATGATATCTCTAATGATATCTGAGTACCGCTCATTCTTCCAGCTTCTACTATATCTTCTCAAAGATAGAGCAGCATAATACGGATCAACAAAATAGATCTCTATCATCTGTTCACTTGTCTCACGAATTCCAGGGCCAGATTGAGATATCTTTCCAATCTTCCAAATATCAAAAATCATATTCTGATCAGCGTCACCTTTGCCATAGATCAAAGCGACTTTCTCCTGACCAGTAAAAGGGCCATTCTCCATAAAGTTATACCGATCATTGAAAACCAGCTTTCCAACCATAGAATACTTGAATATATCTTCTATAAAATAGAAATCATAAATATCCTCATTTAAAAGGATGGCATTACCAGCTTCGGTAATCAGCATTACAGAATAAACACCCTTCTTTAATTCTACTTGACCCCTGGACGGATCTTTCGGATCACTAGGGCCAAGATTTGATTTGATTTGCTCTTGTGCCATTAAGTCTTCTGCTCCGCAATTCTTTCGAGATCTTTGACTAAAGTATAAACAAAATCCGCTCTAAGAACTTTAAGGATATCTCCGTCCTCCAGTTCCTCAAATGGATTTACAGTATTATTTAGAATAGCTAGTATCCACCAGAGATACGGAGTCTCGTATAAATTCCAAGATATATTATCCCAAAATTCTCCGTTTCCTACTTCGTAGGTAGTATAGAAAGCTGTCTCCGTAAATACCTCATCGTTTAAGATATAACTCCTAAAGATGTTCATGAACTTCGTTTCTCGATCCTCATCCAGCAGGATATTAAACAGTCTCATGAAACTGAAATTGTTTATCTCTTTATTGGTTAGCTCGAAAAAGTTTTCATCTGTGTATTCTGTAACTGCCATTATTTTATTTCCTCAATACCTCTCAGGATACCTTCGTCAAGCTCTGGAGTTAAGATACCTTCGGCTGCTAGTACTTCTCTGGCGAATTGAAGATTATGCTGTCTTGTGCGCCTGGATAGATCGACTTTACTTCCATATCGAATAGCTTGGTGGTAGTTCCCCTGACCAGTGAAATAAGTCATTACTCCGTCCTCTGATTCAACCATCTGGATACGCTCATCGTCATCTCTGATAAGCATCTTAGCTACCTTCTTCTGGTTCTTCTGTTGCTCTTTCTCAGCGCCAGAGAGCGATCTAGCATATACCTTATCGATGGTTTCTACTTCCTTATACTGTGGTTTCTTTTGCAAATACTTATCCATTTTGTCACTTGGCATTTGACTTTCCCTCCTTGAAACATTGCTTGCTTTTTTTTCGATTATAGTTCTTCGGTTTTATTTGAGATTTACGTTTAAGTCTCCAGTTAGGTTTCAAATATAAACCTCCTGCATTGAATATAATCCTACTAATTATTATTTATATATTTTTAAAGGGGAATTTTAAAATTTGGAATAAAAAAAAGCGGTAGAGGCTTTTCACGCCCCTACCGCTTCCAACGAAAGGAGGTTCACTTCATATGAACCACTAACCTGACCCATCAACAGGTTAGATTTGACTAGTCATCAGGGGATGAATGACTAGGTTTGACCTAAAGGGCATCAATCTCTAGGTCGGGTGCATCTTCCAGGCTCTCACACAAGGAACTGTTAATCTTTAGTGGTAAAAATATCTTGAGGCGTACCACTCGAAAACAAATCTTGCTCACGTCCAGTATCGAAGATTTCTCCAGCATCTACAGGAGCGGTTACTTCTTCTGGATCGATCACGAATTCGTCAATGTCAAAAAAGTCTCCGTTATTCATGATAACTCCCTTGGTTAAATGTTAGTCTTTAAACATATTTATATAATGTTTTCCAAATAATGTCAAGTCTTTTTTTTCATCTTCCTCTACTTCCTCAACAGGAACAGGAATCGGATCTGGATCTTTTCGTTTCGGCTGCTGACTCAACGCATACATGAAAAATAAACCATGCTGTAACATATTTCCTCCTAGTCAAAATCCCAACGAGTGAGTTTTTTCTGAGAGCGATTGAAAATCCGAACGTCACCAGTTTTAAGATAGTGACGATAGACTCGTCTGGCTTTACGTTTGTGCGCTTGTTTATCAGCGGTAACAGTCGCAGATTTCCAGCAAGTCCATTTCGGACGAAGATCCTTTGCAACAGTGTACTCACCAGCATAAATTTCAAAATAGTCCATGATTGACCTCCATAGGTTGAATTTACCTAATGGATGTCAGTATCAAAATTATGCATTTTAATCTCCTTTTTCGATTATATATACATCATACCACGGCTAATTTTCAATGTCAACAATTATTTTTTCCTGTAATTTCGATTATATACACATCATATCATAGCTGATATGAAATGTCAAGCAGTTTTTAATATAGGTCTAATAAAATCCTCAAAAACACGTCCGTACTTAACCTGATAATCCTCCTGAGATCCTGCTGAGATGTCATTCCTGGTACTTTGAGCGATAAAAGAAGCCTCTGGTACTGGCACTCCCAAATATCCCTTCTGAAAGCATTTCAGCAAGAAAGCGTAGTCCAGCAATCTCTTATATTTATCATCGGTAACTAAACCGACTTCCTCAATGACGCTAGAGCGAAACATCGAATTTGAGCTTATATAATTCGCCTGGACTAATCGATTGATATCAAATGGATCTGCTGTAAATTTCTGGTTAACGTGTCCTTTGAATTCAAAAGTCACATAGGCATATCCGACATTTTTAAACTCTTCGAACTTCTTGAGCTTCGCAACCATCTTGTCAATCATGCCACGTCCTAAAGTGATATCTCTATCTATCATAAGATAGAACGGAGGTAATTTCTTAAATGACTTATACCACTTGATAGCCTCTAAAGCATTTGAAGGTATGTTCTTATCTCCGTAGCTCTTAACCCATGTGTATGGAGTTTGATTCCTCTTAATCGATATCTTAGTCTCTCGACTAACTTCATGATCTGGAAGAAGAGGAGTTACTATTAACACTTCTGGATTCCTACATTCCTTCATTACACAAATTTTATTCTGCATATTAACCTCTTATAATATAAAAAATAACACAATTACTACTATCAAGATAATAGCACCAATGATTATTGGACTTCTTCTCAACTTCTCTTTTATAGCTTCTAAATTAGGAAAATTAAGCATCATCATTTTTCTATTCCCCCTGAGTGAATTTAATCTTCGGTTTAACTACTTCTTCCAAAGGAAAAAGTTCTTCCTTCAAAGGAAGTAAAGTATCAAACATATGAATTATTTCCTGACCTATTTCTCTAGTCGGTTCATAACCCAATGACTTGAGTTTATCAGTAACATAATGATAATAATGATCACCAGTATGTTCCATACGTGGTGTCGGTATTCTCTCTTGAGTCACATCCAAACTAAAATACTCTCGACCAATATTCATGACAAGAGAAGCAAGCTCATTCATGCTGCGCCACTCGCTTAACTGATTCCATACTTGAGCATGTCCTCTATGCGCTCTATTATAGTAAGCAATCATCAATGCCTGGACGCTATCATTAAGAGCCAGGAAAGTCCTCTGATGGTTTCCTTCTCCGTATATAGTCAAAGGTAAACCAAGGATAGCCTGGAGGACAAAGCGATTAATAACAGTTCCTCCAGCTTCGTCAGAATCAAGCCTTGAGTAAACATTGCTCTCTGCAATCTGATCTGTGTATGTTCCGAATACAATACCCTGCATTACATCGGTACATCTCAAATCCCATGCTCTAGCTAGGTAGTCAATCAGGTAAGTAGAACACGTTTTGCTAATATGATAAATGCTTCCTGGTCGCCTAGGAAAAATCATCTCCCTGCTTTGTCTACCTTTATGCTCGAAAGATATATAACCTTCTTCAATAGGTATATTGCAATAATGGTCATATTCTCCAGCAGTTCCGATAGTAATATAATGACAATCAGGAACGAATTCCTTAATCAACCAAAGCAAGTTATTGGTTCCAATTATATTATTTGACAAAACCGCATCTGCGTCCGACATAGACCTCATGCTAAACGGAGCAGAAGGATTATGAGCCAAGTTGATTACTGTATCAGGTTTAAAGTCATCAAACAAATTCCTCAATTCTCTAATATCCGTTTCAATGTCTATTTGCTCAAAAGAAAATGTTCCAGGATACATAGCATTGAAAAGGTTCGCTTTATCTTCCATATCCAAAAGCGGAGTAGCCGACATACTACCCATATCTTCGATCCAACTTCTACGCCAGAAATTATCGAAACCGATAACTTCTTTTCCTTCAATTAATAATCTTTGAGTCAAAGCATTTCCGATATAACCGTCACATCCAAAAATAAAAATCATCTTCACAACCTCCTCTAATGCTACATATATGGTACATTAAAGCTACATATGGGCTATTAGTGTACCATTAAAGCAACATTACACTTTGAACTCTTCCTCCTTTCTATTCTTCTAATTCAAATTCTTCTTCGGTAAAAAATTCTTCTTCCTTCTCTTCCTCATCAAAACCTCCAGGCCACTGAGGAATGTAACCTCCGTCACCATTCCATTTTTTGTATATCATACCTTAAACTCCTCTTCCTTTAAAAACTCTTCTTTTTCTTGTTTTTCTTCTTCTTTAGGTGGACGATCACCTACCGTAATAACGGCTCGACCACTCCAATATCCTGACTTCTCACACCAAGGCGTTGGTTTTGAATGTAGTATCATGCGTCCTCTCCTTCCTCTTTATTTACAATTGGAATTTCAAATAACTCCCAAAAATGAACAATTGAGTATTCCTTATCAGCTTTAAAACGAATGACTAGTATTATCTCTAAGTATTCTAAACCTGATGGCTTTTGCTCCATCTCCGTAATAGTCAAATAATAAAGATTCTTATATCCATATTTATCTAAAATTGCAGCCAAATTATCAGCATGAGTCTGCATTTGATCAGGATCATTCCAGGTCTGTTCGACAATGTATTCATCGAGAGCCTCTAATATATAACTTATTACTTTGTCTTCTTCGTGTAATCTCTCTGGTAACTGGTTAGGAGTAATTGACTCTTGAGCATTCACTTGAGTCATAACAAAAAAGCAAATCAGAAAAATCAAAAATTTTTTCATTACTCACCTTCCTCTGGAAGTCTGACATTTTCTCCTCTTTCTTTTGCTTCATTATACTTCCGATAATACTGAGTAGTATTTCCATCCCAATCACAAATGTCAGTCTTCGGATTATATTTTAACTCAAAATTAGGTGCCTTCATAAATACCTTACGGCAAACATCATGACCACACTTCTTGCATGAAACTATCTCTACACTCATGCTCGTCCATTCCTCAAAAATGACTCCACAGTGTTCACACTCCCAATCGTTAGCTACCATGTTAATATCCCTCCTTTGCCGCCCACTTCTTACCCTTGAGAATAAAATTACTTTTTGAAATTATTCTCTTTGCTTCCTCTCCGCAAACACTACACTCCGTTGTATCCTTCTTAGAAGTGATCGGCAGAGACTCCTCTGTTACATGACAATTTTTACATTTGAATTCGTATATCATTTTCGCCTCACTAGTAATCCTACGTTTCCAGGTCTAACCTTCGGTAAGTCAGGTAGACTAAAAACCATCTGGTCAAATAATTCTAATGGAAATGATTCCACGTCCAATGAAAACAATTTAACATAGCATGTACTATCTTTTTTTACAAGAGAAAAATTCGAAATACATTCGTCCAGAGACTTTTCGAATATCTTATCCAAGATATAATCGATGATAATAAAGTCAGTTTCTCCGTCACGCAAAATAAAAACACCAGATGGTTTAAAGATATGACTTTCTCTAATGCGCTTCAAAGCCTTGATAAACTTATCTCTCTTGTACTCACCTTCTACATTAGCTAATGTAAGATAAGGATTGACAGCTTCGTACTTGATATTATATCTGATAAGCCATGACTTGATATAGTCAAACGTGCGCTTTAAATAATTCTTACTAAGCCCATACCCTATAGAAGTCTCTACAGTGTAAGGTTTATCACGCCTAGCGACAATATTATAAAAGTCCTCTTCTGTTTTACCAAGTGGTGTATCGACTCTCTTCTTTAATTTTTTTAATAGATCTGCCTCACCCACAAATTCACTAAATTTCATTTTTCAGGAAGTCCTCCATTCCTTTAATTATAGTGTTGGGATTTTTTGCTTCTGGAATGACTACACACTTATTGTTTCCAAAATTATAAATCCCTCTTGAGTCTATGTCCATGTCATATCTAAATTGTCCAGGATTCTCTCCCCATGAGAAAACTGGTTTTCTCTGGAGATTTGCTAATCCAGTCCAGTAGGACGCTGGACATATAACAGCTTTAGCCTTCGTTATATATTGTACTATATACTTCCATCCGTTTTCATAGTAATCGACTTGATTAAGAATGACGTTCTCTTTCGAGAACCAAGTATCAGTACTACCAGCTACGACTACATTATACCTCTTTTTGAGCCATTTGTAAACGTATGCCAGTAATTCTAATTTCTCCGTCTTCGCTGGAATGAAAATTATCTTGTTTTGGTGTCGTCTTGGAATCTTGATCTTTACTTCTGGAATAGTATCGAATAGCTTGTTATAGATAGAATACGGAGGAGTTGACTTCGAATAAGACAAATGATGGATCTCAATATCTCGCTTATTACATTTCTCTCTCTTTATGATCTGGTCTTTGAATCTCCTGAGTACTAGTCTAAAATCCGTCTTAGCGATTTTATTATGGACGTACCCTGCTTGATTCTTCTCATCCCTGGAATACTGCTGATATACAGGAATTATATTTTCTCTAGGAACAAAATGCTCATAGAGAAAAACCCTGTTGAGATGAGTAGATAGATAAATCTTATCCCATTCGACAGCCTCCGCTAACCAACGTGCATATGGTCGAAAGGTGAATATCTCCTCCTTGAAGTCTCCTAAATATGGCCCAATAGCTAGTATCTTCATATTCCGTCATCCGATATAATCACGTTCCCTTTCCATTTGTCCAGCACTTCCATTTTCATATCATGCATCCTTTTATTGATAGCAATGACCTCCGTATTCTTCAATACGTCCTCGAAAATTCCGTCCAACAGAAAAAAAGATTTCTCTTCTTCGCTCAAGCTATTGAAGTTGAGAAGGATCTTATTATTCTTCCTAAAGAAGCTAATGATATCCGCTCCAGGTTTATTCATGACGTAGTACTTCTTAGAAGTTCTCTTCAAGATAGCATTGTAGTCACGAATATTGTCTTCTATGACAAAGCGATTTGTTTTGGGGAATAAACTTAGGACTCTATCTATGAGTACTCTGGTAGGCTCATTGAAGTCAAGTTTGATTAAATGGACACGCTGAATATTTTGAAATTTTGCATCAGCAAAGTTACCTTCGTTTAAACTTATGTAATCTGTTCCGACTCTTGTTATCCGCATTTTTCTTACCCTCCAACAGTTTATTAGAAATAGTCAATTTGGTATAAGCTGTAGAAAAATTTACAGAGTTTTGGGTAATCATCTCGTATACATTTTCGATGGAGTTACCTCTTACAATACTATTTATGTCATCATAGTCTGTAAATTGTGGAGGATGAAAAAAATATTTTACTCTTTGCGCTAATTTATTTTCGTTCATAAATTTGTAAAGAGCTTTCCTTCCTTCGTCATCATTATCTAATGCTACGATTACTCCTTTCTTCGTCTTTAGAAACAGTTTATCTAAAAACTCTTTTGAGATATATTTACCTAGACAAGTAGTTCCTTGATTGCCTACCATCCAGGCATCTATGATACCCTCTGGCACGACAATATACTTGTCTGGATCAAACACACTATAATTCAAAATGATAATCTCTTTAGGTGACGCTGGATTATCATACTTCGGTACAATTTTAGTTTTCGGAATTCTTCTGGCCTGGAAATAAACTATGTCTCCGTTTTCTATAATAGGAATTATAATCCTATTTCTATATCTACCCTGATGACAAATGTAGAGAGTAGACAACGGTGGTATTTTACGATCCTCACGAAATTTTTCTAATGCTGCTTGATATCTCGATGGAGGATTCTCACAATGCTCCAGGAGCCAATTATAATTCTCAAACTCCGTTTTCTGTTTTTCTACTTTCTTCTTCTCCAGTCTATTTTTTACTTGATCTTTGTCTTCCTGATTGCCACGTTCCCATTTGCGATTCTTTAAACGGTCTACGGCATCGTCATAAGATATACCCAACATCCTGGAGTATATCTCATAAAAATTTCCATGCTCGTCACAGTTAAAGCAATTCCATCCTGGTACTCCGTCATTGTAGTCAAGATTGAATCTCTTCTTGAATTTATTCTTCTTGCTGTCTCCGCATAGAGGACACCTAGCCAAGAAGTGAGTACCACGTCTGCTGCGCTTCACTTGCTCAAAGTAAGCATACATAAAAGATGTCACAGTTTCAAGATCGATCATTTATTCCTCATAGAATTCACAATCAAAATCAGTAGGAGTATGTAGTATTGACTTATTCTTAGTTACCTTCTCATCGAAGCATCCCTTAGTGCAATATACTCTCCTGTTCTTCGTCTTACAATTGAAACAGTTCACGCATAGCTTTAAAGGTATATTAATTTCTGATTCTGTCTTCGGCATATATTTTAATCTCCTCTTTGATATCACTAGGGAATAGATTAAAAAATTTGTTCATTTCACTATCGCTATCTTTTGCTACACACAAAATTTCAGCCATCAAAACTGCAATCTCAAATGGATCTAAATGTCTATTCCTCTTCTTTAAAAAGTAATAGATCTTTTTTAATCCTCTCTTCAAAGTCTGCGAAACTGCCATTCTCGAAATACCTAACACGTCTGCGACTTCGGCTCCACTCAATGGTTTAGGTTCTTCATAAAACATTACATTTTGCATACCTACCCTCCTGAATTATATTTCGCACTTACCAGTTCCACATTGCGCTTCTTCCGCATCGGTATGTACTTTGCCCTCCTCTATATACTTCCTTACTTCTTTTTTAGATTTGATAGGCACAAGGATCTGACCTTCACGGCTCTCGTCCACGTATAGAGTAACTCCCTTCAAATCCCTAATATACTCAAGAAGTAAATGACTTAACTGTTCTGGTTTGAATCCTTTAGGAGCATTGATAGTCTTTGATATAGCTCCGTCAATATACTTCTGTATGATTACCTGAGTCTCGAAATGATCCTCTGGTTTGAGATCTGTAGAATCCACAAACCAGGATGGAGTAGCTTCATTGTTCTGGATTATCTTCTGATACATATCATGAACATAGACTCTATCTCCTACCTCATCATGTCTCATGTAAGCCTTGAACGGTAAAGGTTCTGCGCTACTAGTTACTTCTGGAAGAAGTGAAATAGTACCAGTAGGGGCTACAGCCAGTAAGGTCACATTCCGTATACCATGTTTTTTAATGTCCATTCTTATGCTGGCTGGTAGCCCCCTGATAAAATGCGCTTTGCTATACATCTTCGTATCGAACTTAGGAAAGGCTCCCTTCTCTTCTGCAATTTTGATAGAGGCTTCATAGGCATAGTTCCTGATATTTTTGACTAGCTTCTCGATCTCATCGATTGCTTCTGGAGATCCATACCTAACTTTCTTAGCAAATAGGTACTCTGCCAATCCCATTATACCAAGCCCTATGCGCCTTCCGTCAAATGCCTTACGCTGGATCTCTGGAATAGTAATAGGATACTGATTGACTTGAATAACATTGTCTAGAAACCGCACTGCATTATAAACAGTCTCTTGCATGAGCTTCCAATTTGTATTTTTGTGAGCAATGAATCTAGGTAGGACTAGTGAACCGAGACAACAGACTCCATGCGCTCCGAGAGGAACCTCTCCACATGGATTAGTAGAGACAATGGGATCGAAATAATAGGAGTTATTATTTCTCAGGTTATCCCAATTGATCAATCCAGGCTCCGCACACTCGACCATGTTATTCAGAACCAGATCCCAAATTTTTCTAGCCTTAACAGTGTTCAAAGTTCTATGTTGCCACTTGAGATCCCATGTATCATTGGCTTCTACGGCATCCAAGAATTCTTCCATGACTCCCACTGAGATATTGAAGCAATTAAGCTCACCTTCTTTTAGTTTAGTATTAACGAAATTGAAGATATCAGGATGTGAGACAAGCATTAATGCTAGACAAGCTGCTCTTCTAGCTCCACCTGTCTTAATGCAGTTAGCTCCAGCGTTAGCCCACTTGAGGAAAGATATCGGGCCACTTGACTCTCCTCCTTTCTGCACGATGGTCATCCCTTCGGGGCGCAGAAATGAAGCGTTACAGCCGACTCCTCCACCTTCCGACCAGAGAATACCACAGTTCATGTTAAACTGACCAATCTCTTCAATGCTATCCTCCAATGGCTCCACATAACAATTGAATAAAGTTCCTCTAGGTCTTCCAGTATTCCTCAGAATTCTACCTCCAGGTAGAAATAACATATCATGAATCATTCTCGAAAATACTTCTTCGTATTTACTTCTATTTCCGTTCTCAATACTAGCGCCTCCTCGTCCTACTCTGGTCGCTAACCCTTGCCAGTCCTCAGTTTCCGTAAATGCATACCTACTTTTAAAAATAATTTCTGCTTTATTATTTAACGACATACTACCTCCATTAGTAAAAAATTCCAACTACCTTTCCAGCGACATGCAGCATAGGTCTACCACAGTTAGGACAAGCAACTACCTCTGATCTAAGCTCATGACTAGTTTCCTGACTCCAGCGATCAATAGAAACTCTTGGAATGCTCTCCTTCTTATAAGCAACTTCATATCTTTTTCTACATCCCTGGCATGTTTCCTCAACAGTACCATAAGATCTATGATCAGTAAAGAACTCCCAAACATTTTCAAAAGCAGGAGTAGCTTTTTTCTCCCTGGATCTAGTAAATCGATGTATTAAAAACTCTAACATAGGAGGCATATTTGGACTACCGACCATTGAAACCAGAAGTTCATAGAACTCTTTAAAATTAGGAAAATCAGGAACTACAGGCTCCGCAATCTTCTTTTTATATTCTTCGTTCTTGAAATCTTCGTGGATCTCAGTCCAGTCTCCATCCAAAAAATCCTCAAGATCATCTAGTAATTCGTCATTCTTCATTGACTACTTCCTCCAATAAAGTATATCCACACTTAGGACAGAAATCCCATGACTCGTCCATCTCGATAGAGCAATTAGGACAAACCATTCCGACTTTCTCTCGTATCCATTTCTCCAACGCCAGTTGGAGTAAATGAGTAGTATAACCAACAGGATCTTTAAAAGCGAGTCCACTCTTTACGAATCCAGAATCTATCTCTAGCTCCTCCGTATCCAGGTTGAACTTCAAGAGAACAACTACTTCTCTATTGTCATCCATATTCGGATCTGGATGGATTTCTTCTTTTTTCTTCTCTTCTCCTAAAATCCTGTCTTCTGCCATACTACCTCCTCATTTGCCATATAAAGGCAACAGCTTATTTTCTACTTTATGGATATTGTCTATAAATGAACGCATTGAGTTTTTCTCAAAAAACAAGTAAATGTTATCACTAGGTGGTAAGTTATCTAGACGATTATAACCGTCTACAATTCGCTGTACGATGGTGTTGGGTATCATATCAAAATCAACTAAGACTCGATTACGCTTCAAATTTTTACTAAGGTCTACTTTACCATATGTCTTATTCACATATCCAGCGTTTACGAATCCCTTAATATCACCCTTGATCGACTCCCACTTTTTTGGGCCGAATGGTGGTCTACGTTTTCCTTCTGTAGCCTCCGTCAAACCCCAATCGTTAGGAGTATATATATTCGGAATGTCATCTTTCTTCTGACCACAAAAGATTAATTCCAAAAGAAAATCCTTCACGTCTGGAATATCATCTGGACTGTAAAGGACTTGTTTAATAGGATCTAGTACTCTGAGATTTTTACGTTTTGCAAAGAGTTGAAAGTAATCCTCATCTCTAGCAATGATAATATTGTCGTTAGTCATTTTACGGACTAGTACAGCAATAATGTCATCAGCTTCGGCTGACTTTACTTTCAATAGTTTGAATGGAAAATGATGTTTCAGATCTGCTGCGAGAATGTTGATATGCTTGTATATCTCATTCCAATCGTGAGTAGATTTCTTCTTGCGCTTCTTCCTCGATTCCTTATACCTGTTGTAATAAGCCTTTCGCCATTGATTCTTATCATCTACCGCAACAACTACTTCTGTTACATCCTTAATTTTCCATAATGTAGTCATTATGGAGTTTATGCAATTATATCTCCATAAGCCCCATTGGATGTTCGTAGGATCTTCCCACACTTCCTGGACACCCATATAGTTTCTAATTGCAAGATTATTAAAATCAAAGAATACCGTTACATCTTGAAATTGGTCAATGTAATCCATACACAAATTCTCCCTTCTACAATTTATTTACTACTTACATTTTACTTTATCTTACGCATGAACTTTGTGTCTGCATGTTGAATCCAAAAGGATTGCTTATATCTACTTCCCTGCATATACTTCTGAGCAGCAGAGTCGCTTTTGAATCTGATTCTCTGTCTCCCATAGTTCATATTCTGATTGAACTCGTCATGACTTACTGTGAATACAGGTAAGTTATCTCTAGTGTTAACAGCATCAGCAAAACATCCGTCTACGTCTGTTTTTACTTTTCCCTCTGGAGGAGCTACTGCTTGATCCTTATCTATCTTAGACTCTGGAGAGTCCTGAAATGTTCCACTCAATTCACCCATTTTAATCCTCCTGTATGAACTCCAATAATAAATCTAGCTCTTCACTACTTATATCCATGTCCTCTTTCTTAGTCAAGAGTTTTTTAATTATTTTTTTGATGAGTCCTTTAGATTTTTTCTTTTCAGTTCGTATACCCTTTATTGTCCTCTCTGGCCCAATCCTAATAGTATCGAGTCTGTTTTGTTTACCTTCTCCTAAGAATGCCTTCTTAATTAACTTATACTCTCTACGTATTTCTGGATCAGTTTCCAGGTAATACTTGACTAGTTTACCCTTGAACTGCTGAGAATTCTTCTTCATGAATTTAGTAAATCTCTCATTACCTTTTGATACCTTCTCTGGATTCACTGCTTTATCAGCTAAGTATAACAAAGCCACGTCAGCGAACTCATCAGGAGTTAAGTTCAAAGTTGCCATAATCGATCCTCTTAGGTTCGTGTCTTAAAACCATACCTTTTATGTGATCTGGTTTGACTAGTTCAAAAAAGTCATTCATATCAAATAGGAATAGATCCTCTACAGTATGCTCCGTTAAACATCTCTCACACTTAAAGGGCTTATTCCATCTAATACTTATAAAATTTAACTCTTTTATCAGGAAGTACAAACTATCCTTGATATTTATATTTATACCAATTATAGGTTTTCTTCTCAGTTTTCTGTAAATTAACATAGGATACTTATTCTCAGGAGCATCTTCTTCACACTGCGACCAGAATTGCTCTAGTGCAAATTTAGTAGTAGTGAAGTGCTGCCAGAAGGAAGTTTTTGGATAGCCAGTCTTACACTCGATAGAAAAAATATCTGTGAGGAATTCAGCGTCTTTAGCTAGTGGTTTGATATCACCAGTGAGATGCTCATTCTCCGCATGTATAGTAGCCAGTCCTCCACTCGCATCCTGTCTCCAATATTTATATGGTTTTTCCTTCCCTGTCAACCATTTTGTTAAAAATTTTGAAATTTCTCTTTCGAATTCTCCTCCTTTAGCCATTACTACCTCCTCAAATAACGAAAGGGAAAGCCTACACTTATCCTATGTAGTTTGCTTTCCCTTTCTTTACTTCTTCTTAATCAGAACTTCACAGCCTCTATTCTTCTTATGGCTCCACCCTGATTAACTTACCTTGTCTTGTAATTAATTTTTTCAAATGTGATCGTGGGCCTCCCGACACAATACAATCGACAGACGGACGTTCAGATTTTTTCCTTCCTATTTTCTATTATCTTCTTCCAGGTTAAAATTAATTACACTCTCCATTTAAATAATCTCTTCTTTAATAATCTACTATATCTCTTAGTATACTACTTTGCTGCGGATTGAGAGAAGTTTTAAAGCACTTATTTTCCTCAAAACTTGGCTCGTTCGGCAGACTTTCAAAGTTAAATCTATTCTATAAATTATCTAGTTAAATATATAAATTTTATAATTTGACGAAGATAACCACCCCCTTTGATTGAGCGTTCTTTTGGCCGCTCTGTCTGCGGAAATAACTGCAATAACTTCTACCCTTGTCAACACTAACCACTAGTATTTATATTAAAAGTGGTAGTTATCTCTGGTCGGTACACGATTTTTATCATAAAAAGTTACCGACAAGTCTTCTGAGGAGCCATATTGTCTTGAGCTTCCAAACTGAATATTCGACCTGAACTCCTCTTGCAACTTTTTTTCGTCAAGTTCTACCTCATCCATATGTTTGATGGTAGCATTGACCTTCATGAAGGCTCCACAAGGAGTTTTGACTCGCACATGACCAGCAATGCCTTTAGTCGAAACCAACAAACTAACATTGTGATTGGCATTAATGAAGGCATTGTCATGACCAGAAAAACCAGGATTGTCAGAACTCCCATGACCCATATCATGATGAGAATGAATAACTCCAACGATTCCCAACTGATTGTAGTTATCCATGCTGACGTTATTAACCAGAGTAGCAGAGGCATTTTGACTAGGCAAGGCAACGTCCGTCACGATGACAGTTTTCTCATCGACAAACTCACCTTGCAAGTAAGCAAGCCATTCCTCACTTCCAGCCCACTTCATGAAGAGGCTGATTTTCTTCCTGGCAATAGCGGAGATGCTGACCATAGCCTTTTTCGGAGCTTTACTACAAGCCGTGACACAATCAAGCTCTTCGGTGACATCCCAACCACCGTCACCCATGTCGATGATACCATTGTCTTCGTCTGACTTATGACTAGCCACTTCGATTGTCTCCGTAGTAGCGGCATCCTCATTGGATCTCGCAAGCTCAACGTCAGAAATGATATCTGGCATTTCAGACTTAACTCTCCGTACACTCCGCTTTGATCCCTGCTGTAACTGTTTGACACAATAAGAAGCAATCTGTTTGCTGCTGTACTCCACAGTAGGATCTGTCAGGTAGTGAATGATAAGACCCTGCAACGGAGTCAGATTTTCACGATCAATTACTTCAATGACTTTCGGATGTAATTGTAATTCCATAATTCTCTCCCTTCTTTTATCTTCACGTAAAGTTTTTTGATAATTAGATCTATGTATATATCCAGTCCATTTCATTAGCGATCCATCCTGAAAAGTTTGTCTACACTGGATACTACTTCTTTGCCTTCATACTTCATGACTTTAGCTACAGCCAAACAAGCCACGATCATAGCAGGAACAGCCCACGAAGGCACGATAGTATATCCACCTTCTTCGTCATCGTCAGTTGACCACTCCGCTACTGCATTGTGGATGCCGAAATTCTCTCCGTCATATCCAGCTTTGAAGTACTTGGCACCCATTTTTTTAGCGAGAGCTTGATTCTCGATCTGAGCTTTTGCGCTATCCGTACAGTCAATAACCCAATCGGTTTTCTCTCCCATGTCATTAAAAGGAAACGGAAAAGCATAACTGATACACTCCTCACGAATTCCCTGGATAGCTAATTTGGTAACATCGGCTTTGTTCTTACCAATATACCGCATCGGAATGTCTAGCCGATTTAAATTATGCTCCTCAAGTGTATCAGGATCATAGAGAACGATCTTACCGATACCTGACATTGCCAGGATCTTAGCAACCCAATATCCGATCCCACCGCAACCTACTACGGTAACACTCATAGACTGATTCAATTCCAAAGTTTCTTGTCTCTGATATAAACTCATGATGGATATCCTTTCACTACATTGTAGTAGACCAGACATCTACTTCTTCTACATTCTGTTCTGGATCTGTTTTATTAATTGCTTTAGCAAACTCTTTAGTCATTTTTTTGGTTATTGTAGTTAAGTTATCCCTGACGGTTTCAAGATGAGGCAATCCAGAAGGATTGTCTTTAGCTACGCTACCTTCATTGATAGTCTCAAGAACTGCCAGAGCATCTTTCGCACAAAGAATGATATCGTCTGGAGTACTCCAGTGAGATGGACGAGTCCAGCTTCCCCAACAGTCATTGGTACTGGACATTTTATGGTAATGCCAAAACGGAGACATATCAGCATCAGGATTATGAGTAGATACTTCCATTACTTGATTACCTTTAGTCCTAATCCGAATGATGATATCTTTGACTAGTCTTCTCCGTAATTCTTTACTGATAGCCTTCGGCTTTTTAGCTCTTGACTTCAAGAAGAATTTACACTGATAGCGACCACGAAAGAGCCATAACAATTCATCATTAACACCTTCATTCCTAACAACCATCAAACCTTTTTTCGCATGGTTGTATCCAATGTCAGGCATCATAGCGGCATTGTTATACTTCGCCTGGAGTTGACGTTCTTTACGTTCAAACTCATTCTGCTTTTGCTGATGCATAGTCAAAAGCTGATTGACTTTAGTATTGATCTTCTCTCTGATCCTTTGCTGCTGCGAGTTTAACTTCTCTCTAAACTCTGCACGTAACTTGTCTTCCAGATCATCGGACTCAACTATCTCAAGCTCTTTGAACTGGAAAGTCTTACCAGCAAAAGTCAAAGACAATCCATTTGAATTTACTTCGTCTGGAGTGATCGACTCTAAAAGATCAACCATCTCTTGCTTTTTGGCTTGAACTTCTTCTTCAAAGGATGGCATGATTACAAATGTCCTTTCAACACATTTTAGGATAGGGGAGAAATCCAGAAGACGCTAGGCGACTCTGATCTCTCCCATATCGGAGATTAAAACTGATCAACCAGCTTCGTCATACGGACGAAGTTCAATCTTGTGATCAGCTTCGATGTTGGTAGGAGCGGTAGTCGGACGAACTTCCGTACCATTCAGAAAGCAACGGAACTTCCCGAAACCAGCATTCAGAGCGGCATTCTTAACCGTATTCAAAAACGGTGCGCCAAGCTCAACGTCCTGGTAGGAGCCATTAATAAGGATGCTGGCACCATTGGGAGCCTCCAGAGCAACAGATTCTTCCCTCTCTTCGCCTGTATTCTGATCAAAAAAATCCATGATGACCTCCATGTTTAAAAGGTTAATAAAATTAATGGTTTGCGAAACAAATTTCTCAAATTTCCATTGTGTATGAAACCATTTTACACTATCCGAAAAGGTTTGTCAACCTTTTTTTTCGAAAAATCTAAAAAAACTTGAATCATCGATATATACATATACTTATCAAAGTTTTACCGAAATGTCAAGGTTTTTTTTATCTTTGTTGTAAACCCAACAGGCTATACTTTTCGGTCATGTCCTCCGCATACACATAAACCATACCCAATTCCTGCTCTTCGCTGTACGTGAATTTGGCTTTGAAATTTTTCTCCAGCGTCAACACGTTCATTAAGTTTACCATATCTTTATACGAAAAGCAAATAGAAAGATCATCTTTATCGATATCGTCAAGATCGAATCTCAATCCATTGGAATGTGCATTGCTCTTATCGGCTGTCTCCATAACAACCTTTTTTTCGATGACGTTCAAATAGACTTTACCAAATCTGGCTCCGATCTTTTTGATCTTTTCGAATTTCTTCATGAACTCTTCGTCAATGTTCATCTCGAAAAACCAGTCAACATCTTGCTTCACGTCTGGAGTACCTAGTCGTTTAGGAACTGTAGGGAAGCAAAAGGAAACTCTACTTCTCTGGTTTCCGTCAATCATGACCATGTAACCAGCACCAGCAGAGCCTTCGTATAGATCCAGGTCAATTTCCTCATTGTCGAATAGCTGGACAAACGGCATGACATTCTGAGCAACGTCAGCAAAATTAAAAGATAACTCTTCATGAGTATCCAGAACATTATTCGGAATAGCTAGAAGAGAAATCGAATTTCCATCATTACTTCTCATATCAGCTTCGATCTTCTCACTGAATCTTAACTGGAGTGTCTCGATACTGAAATTCAAAGTAGCTTTCTTCAAAACAGTTTCAAATTCTTTTAAGTTGATTTTCATAGTTATACCTCCACAGTTTTATTAATTACCTCCTGTCCTTTTTGTTCATGTAAAAACTCACAATCATTCGTGCTTCTCTGTTAGATAAGTCAAAGTACTTCTCTTTCAACTTCTTGATACCTTCGTCAAGTACTTCTTCCTTTTTCTTCTTCGGCCATTTTATAAAGCGTTTACCTTTAGGAATCTCATACCAAAGGTACTCATAGATAGCTTCGTCACCCATTGTATATAGGTACGGCAAAACCTTGTCAACCTTTTTTATCAGATCATCGAAAAAAGAGAAATGTAGACAGAGAAAAAAAGCAGATGCGATTTTCTTGTCATATGGAATATCTCTTGACTTCGTAAAAATCTGATCGACAAAAGTAAACGGAGTTATCTTTTTATTTGACATACTCATTCAGTCCTTCGGCTCCTAAAGCCACTATAAACTCTCCCCATAAATCAGGATGTATATGGCGAACTTCGTATTTGTTACCTTTCTTCTCGCAATCATCGATACCTAAGTTCATGCCTGGAGTCATACCTAAATCCACATAGAAAACAGTTTTAGTAGATACATCTCTCCAGAAGAAACCAGCTTCGATTCCTAACTTACGCTGTACTGGATCTTTGTCCTTCAAAACGTATTTGCGAGTATAAAGCAAATGACTAGCATACGGAGTCTCATTATAATTGACGATACAATCTCTCATACAGAACTCTCCGTATATCTCATTTACCTTGATTTGATTTTCTGACTCTCCAGCATACGGAGATTCAATGACTACTCTCATCATACATTTACAGAGAGAATCATTCCCTAATCCACCTTGATTATTAGGACAATTTGCACTGCCACATCCGTAGTAACTCATCTTGTTCTCCTTTCTTTTGCATCCACAAACAAGCAAATATCTAGGCACTCCTTCTGGAGTCTTACCTTGATATTTACTCCTCACGTCTTGATTACATTTCTTACATCGAGTCGTGAATCCTGTATAGTGGTGAATGCTCATTACACAATTTGCTGAAAAATAAAACTCATGACCATGCTCATGAAGTTAATCTCTGGAACTGGATATCTAACATGCCTATGCATATGCTCACCTATCAGTATGATAGCATTTCCAGGCTTCTTAAATTCACCAGCGTTCTCATAAAAATACGCAAACAGATCTGGATAGTCTACGTAATTGCCTCTTAACTCTTTTCTCAAATTCTCTACGTCTTTGTCAATAGCTAATTGCAGAAGTTTTTTATTCAATGCTTCTGTAGCTGATATCATGGAGCCAGTCAACTTACCATCGATAGTGTTCTCCTGTAAAACCAATATCGTCTTACGGATATCAGGATAACATTTTTTGACTATATCCATTACATCTTTTCCTTCAAATTTTACCTTCTCTTTCCGAAGGATATTCAAAGCAAATTTTCCGATCTCTTTTTTCGGAGGACTACACACACTAATGACTTCACATCTTGATTGCAACTCAGGAATCATATCGTTTATATTGTTCGTCAGGAATACAAACCTTGTGATTTTATGAACGTCCTCCATCAACTGCTTTAACATCTTCTGAGCGTTCTGCTTTGAAGTACTAGTCAAAGAGTCCGACTCATTTAACACAACGATCTGCAAAGGAGTCATAGGCATGGAAGTAGAAAACGGAGCTATCTTCTCTCGCACGATATCAATACCAGTCTCATCGGAAGCATTCAGCCACATCTTATCGTAACCAGTTTCCCTGAGAAGTATATTGGTGAAGGTTCCTTTCCCGACACCAGCAGTGCCATATAGCATCAGGTTAGGAACCTCTTTTATAGCCTTTGTCAATTTTGCTTTTACTTCCTCATTAAGAATCATGTCCTCGATTTTTTGAGGCTCGTATTTGAAAGTCCAGATTTTGCTCATGTCTTCTCTCCTATTTCCTTTAAGGCTTTGTCTGCTTCCATCCAGCAGCTTACGCTACTTCTACATGACTCATGTTTACAGATTTCAAACATCTCACAGACTTGCCCAAAATTTTGTTCTATATTTTTTAATGCTTTTACACAAATTTCTAATTTTCTGGCAATGTCATCCATTGTTCATTCTCCATAGTCCATTTGACTGTAGACTTTAATGAATCGAATATAGTCATTGGAACTCTCCATCCAAGACTCTTCATTTTGTTACCGTCAAGTGAATATCTCAAATCATGTCCAGGTCGTGAGCTATGGAAGTCAACGATTTTATACTTCCAGTCATTATATCCCATGTAATGAGCAACGTGACGAGCAAGCTCCAGATTAGTCAATTCCTTCTCACCTACGATATTATACTTCTCTCTTTGCTCAAATTTGTCAAGCAAAAAATGAACAGCGTTCGCAACATTCCTGGCATGGATATAAAATCGAGATCCAGAATTCTGTCCGTCTGGAGTACCATGAATTATAGTGGTTTTATCTCCTATGATATTCCTCATAATTTTCGGAATGAATTTCTCAGGATGCTGGCGCTCACCAAAGATGTTCATACAGTGAGTTATAAATCCTGGTAGTCCATAGGTATTCATATAAGATAGGACAAGTTCTTCTCCTCCAGCTTTAGTAGCTGAGTAAGGATTAGTAGAATTGTAGCGATCCCATTCCTTATAAGTTACTTTGTCTTCTTTCCAGTACCCTCTTCCAGGTTTACGGAGAATACCAGTTTCGATGACTTTATAATTAGGAATCTCAGCAGGGCCGAAAACCTCATCAGTCGAGAAGTAAACGAAAGCCTTCAAATCTGGCAATCCCATTTTCATACATTGTCTAGCGAACTCCAACATATTAAAAGTTCCGACAACATTGGAATAGACAAATGACTTAGGATCGACAATCGAATTGTCTACATGAGTTTCAGCGCCTACATGCAGGATATAATCCACGTCATGGGTTTCCTTAAATATGCCTTCGGATATTTCTCTAGTGAAATCTATCGAGAAGAAATGAACTCGTTTATCATCGAACGCTTTTATATCTCGTACTCTATCAAGTCCACTGGCAGCATAACTCAATTTGTCGAAGATAATGATCTCCCAATTAGTGTTCTTCAAAAAATGTTCAACTAGATGATGTCCTACGAAACCACACCCACCAGTTATTAGTATCTTCATGAGACTTCTCCTATTACAACTGTTTGAGTATACTGAGCTAAGATTGCTTCCCAAACTTCCTTCGGAACTGTAGCAGTTCCAGGCTGAGAAACTACATACTTCGCACACTCGTTAGCAATTCGACAACAGTCAACCATCTCGTATCCAGTCATAGCTAGAGTAACAGCGATAACAGCCACAACCGTATCTCCTGCTCCAATAACTTCGCAATTCTCTACTTCTTCTCCCTGAATATCTACATATCCACTACCAGCAGGAAAATTAGTATAAAGAGTCATTCCGCATTTACCTTTAGTCACCAGCATATGTTGTGGTGGAGGTAATTCTGGAGTCCTCTGATTAAATTCGAATTCATTAGGAGTTATTAGCAGAACTCCAGGATTATAGCAACCCCAATTTTCAGGCTTCGGATCAATTATAATCTTGAAGTTATACGGAGCAAGGTATTGCATCAGTCTTCGACTGACTACTCCTTTGGCGTAATCGGATACGATGATATAGTCATACCGATCAAAATCGATTGTCTGAAACAATGGACGATCAAAAGGTAATTCCGTTTTATCTTCAATGTCCATTCGAAACATTTGCTGACCATTACAGAAAACTCTTTCCTTGACTATGGTCGGTTTGACTTTAGTAGTCCAGCCACGAAAGTTGATACCTTCTTTATTTAATAGGTCGAGTGCAATCTCACCATCGTTATCATCTCCTAAGTATCCTATTATATCTACGTCACCTGGATCTTGAAGTGAAATGATGTTACTGGCGCAATTAGCTGCTCCACCTAAAACATCGTATTGCATCTTCACGTCTATAATAGGTACAGGAGCCTCTGGCGAGATGCGCTCCGTAGATCCCATTACATAGCGATCAATCATGATATCACCAATGACTAGGTACTTCATAATTCCTCCTCAGAGAAGTACTCACAGGAAAAAAGGAAAAGGCAAAAACCTGTGAGTACTTCTAATATAATGGAGCGGAGGACTGGAATTGAACCAGCAACCACCAGATTGGAAGTCTAGCGCTCTGCCAAATTGAGCTACCTCCGCTTGACGAAAACCACTATAACAGATCTTGACTCATTTGTAAACCAAATATTTTTTTTGACTAGGTTTACTTTTGCCATGAGTTGTGGTATAAGTAATTCCAAATACGGAATGAACCAATTTGTGAAGGAGCTAAAATGCGTGACGAATTAAAGGAAGCAATTACCAGAGATCCACTTCATAAAATCCAAGGCGAATATGCTCGTCTTTGTAGTTTTCGACAAGGGCATTCCTTATCCTCTTATATAAACTCAGGTAGACTATACGAAAAACTCGGAAGATATAAAATTACTCCAAAATACATGGATGACTCATTAATGTTCGCTCTTCAAGAGTGTAGTAAAATTAGCTGTATCCTCATGCAATATTTTTTAAGACAAATTACTGGTGCCACATTAGGAAGTCATGATAAACCAAAGCAGTATATAAGGACGGACATTAATAGGAAAGATCTAAAGAAAGGATTAAGAGAAGATCTAGCCATTAGTAGTGCATCAAACTTTTATACAGCCGTAGAAAGATTAAGAGAGAAGAAGTTAATTCGTATTGATGAGGAGGATGGAAGACTGTTTATTAACTTTTGGCCTTTAACCTGGAATATCCAAAGTGAAATTTTTAAAGAGAAAATCAGTGAAATAGTATATAAAGAAATAGATAGAATAAGAGAAAAAATCAGTAAAGGAGAAACGAATGGCTCCGAATAACTTGTCGGCTGAAAGCCTTCTTATTTTATATATTTCTCTAGTGATATTCTTAGTGATATTCTCTAGTGATATTCTCTAGGAAATTTTTAATGAACTATATCAAAATGTTACAAGGAATTTTATTCCGTATTTGGAATATCCATTCCGTATTTGGAAAATTTATTCCGTATTTGGAATATCCATTCCGTATTTGGAATGACTTATTCCGTATTTGGAATGACAAACTAGTCAACGTATAGTGAAGAGGAGGACTGTTAAAATGGAATTCAGAGATTATCAAAAATTATCAGGCAAAACAGACCTAGGAACATCTGCTCAAGATAACTTAGTTCCTGGATGGATGTATTACGTTTTGGGAATCGGAGGAGAGACTGGAGAACTTCTTGAGAAGGTAAAGAAGTTATTCAGAGATGACAAAGGACATCTGACTCCAGAGAGAAGAGAAGCAATCATTCTGGAAATGGGAGATATCCTTTGGTATATGGCTCGTCTATGTAGTCATTTAAACATCGACTTCGATAAAGTTCCTGAAATGAATTTAGACAAACTTGCAAGTCGGCAGCAGAGGAAAAGACTAAAAGGTGACGGAGATAACCGTTAAGGAGGTAACATGGCAATTAAAAAGTATGAGAGATCAGAAGAAGAAGAAAAACAATTAGGTAAGGAATGCGCTGGACGTTTTGACGAAGGAAAAGTCAGACATGACTTAATTCCTGCATGGGCTTTGGAGAGACTCGCAGAAGTCTATACCTATGGCGCTCAGAAGTACGATGATAATAACTGGCTCAAAGGAATGAACTGGAGTAAAGTCCAAGGGCCATTGGAGAGACATTATAATAAATGGAAGAGAGGAAGTATCAGAGATGCGGAGAGCAATTGCTACCATCTGGCTCAAGTTGCCTGGAATGCTATCGCTCTGATGGTCTACCAGGAATTCTGTATCGGTATCGATGATCGTGCGCCAGTGATTATGGATATGCTACCTCCAGAATTGAAGAAGAAATTGACTAGTCATTGGGTTGAATGCGCTATCAAAGGTGAGAAGTATAACGGACTCGATCCAATAAAAGAGGAACAAGAAGAAGAACCAAAATGCTGTGGTCATTGTCATGGACACTAAGGAGGACAAATGATTTACTGTTTTGATGTTGACGGAACTATATGTACTTTGACTAAAGGCAAAGGTGGTTATGTAACAGCGGAGCCGATCCAACATATCGTAGACAAGATAAATACGCTCTACGATCAAGGTAATATTATTAAGATCTTCACTGCCAGAGGTCAAGCTACTGGAGTGAGCTATAGAGCATTGACTCAGAAACAACTAGAGAATTGGGGAGTCAAATATCACTATCTAATCATGGGTAAACCAGAAGCGGATATGTACGTTGATGATAAGGCTTGTCATCCAGCGCAATTGCCGTACATGAAGACTCCGTTGGTTTTCACTAACGGCTGCTTCGATATCATTCATCCTGGACATATCAAACTTCTAAGGATCGCTGCTTGTTATGGTAACGTGGTCGTAGGACTCAATTCCGATAGATCTATCAGTAAAATCAAAGAAGGTAGACCAGTCAACAGTGAGGAGTATAGGAAGACTGTTCTATCTTCGATAAGATATGTTCATGAGGTAAAGCTGTTTGGAGAAAAAACACCCGAACGGCTGATCCGCTCGTTGCATCCAGATGTACTAGTCAAAGGTGCTGACTGGAAAGAGGAAGACATTGCAGGAGCGGAGTACGTCAAGTCCTACGGAGGTAGAATTATACGAGTAGAGTTAGAGCCAGGATTTTCTACTACGGAGATTCTGGAGAGAATAAGAAAGTAAAGTCCTGGAGGAGAGACTTGAACTCTCACGCTCACTAAGGAGCAACGGATTTTAAGTCCGTTGTGTCTACCAAATTCCACCACTCCAGGAGAGTGCGTCAGGTAGGAATCGAACCTACACGGCATTTCTGCCACCAGATCCTAAATCTGGCGTGTCTACCTAGTTCCACCACTGACGCTTGTTCTTGCTTATCATATTCCTCCTAAATTGGTCTAGGGGGTAGGATTTGAACCTACGTGTGGAATACATGATTTACAGTCATGCGCCTTCAACCAGACTCGGCCACCCCTAGTTATTTTCTCCATAAGTCTCGTAAGTAATTTGCTATCCTAACAAATGTAGGCTCATCAATACCTAGAGAAAACTTCATTGCCAGGAATTCTTCCTCCGTTATTTTGTTGTATCTCATATAAGAAGCAACTTGAAGTTCTGGAGGCATAGCATTCTGGATCTTATCCTGGA
>JAAUXT010054353.1_pt1 | contig 32456 bp, 34 predicted proteins | sample 7278171 | NCBI WGS metagenome assembly JAAUXT01 (sample SAMN14350112, study PRJNA611818) | marine sediment metagenome | isolation source: surface marine sediment (1.8m) | place: French Polynesia: Moorea | collected 2018-08
ATTTTTGTTTATTGGCATGTTGTGTGTTGGCATTGAACGTTTCAAGCAAAAGCACGAAGACTTCCATGGTAGATCGGCGAAACAACGGGAAGATAAAAATCATGCCTCGTAAGAACCGTGTGTCGTTGGAATCCAGTTGAGTTTAGCCATCCAGTGATTTTGATGTTCCAGGTTCGATTACAAGACGACATATGGGATTACCTGAAGACGACGGTGGTGCCGAGCGTGTACAACGTTCCTCCCGATGAGCCCAACTCGACCCTGTGGTACCTGTCGGACCTGACCAATGTCATCATCGGAGTCCCTCGCATCCGACAAGTGCGAGTTGACCACGGTCCGCAGCTTCAGTGTTCACACTGTGTTGGCTCCTGCTCTTCACTTCACTAGAGGCTGAGATACTTTGGAAACAAGTTACAGAATGACTTGTGGTTTGCTTTTCAGACGATTGTATTTTGCCTGCGAATCTGAAGCGCATTTCGAAGGAGTGTTTCCGGGAGTACAGCTACGACGCGGAGGAGACTGGGGACTACAATACGGCCTGGGCCCCGCTCTACAACGGCACCACGCAGGAAGAGGACTCGGCCTGGGTGCGGCCAGTCGTCTCTGGAGTCCCCAGATCCTTCTGAAAGTTTCCTTCGGATTTGAAGAATTGTCTGATTGATGTGTTTGAGTGAGTGTGTGTCTCGTGTTGCAGGTGTACAATTCGGCCAAAGAGTTGTCTACGCTGCCCATCTACGCCGCGCACCACACTTACAGTGGCGGAGGCTACGTGGCGGAACTGAAAAGCTCTCGCGAGATGTCGGAGCTCTACCTGGATCACTGGAGAGCGAACAATTGGATCGACTTCTACACGCGAGCGGTCATCGTCGAAATCATGATATATAGCCCTCCCACCGGCCTGTTTTCCTCCACGTCCATCGTCTTCGAGAGGCACCCGACCGGCGCGTACAGCTCCTTTGTGCGCATCTTGACGTCCAAGATGTATTACTACACGAACGCGAGGGACCGCTCCGCGATTCCGTTCGAAGTGTGTCTCGTGGTCTTCACCGTGGCCATGACGATCCGAGAAGTGTGGAAATTCTTAAAGAACAAGAAGAAGTACTTCTGCGAGCCGTGGAACTACGTGGAGATCTTCATCATCGTCATGGCCTACACGTGCATCATCCTCTACCTCAGCAAGCTCTTCCTCATCATGCGCACCGTCAAGCGCTACAAGTCGGGCAAGTGCCGCAACGTGTTCGTCAGTTTCGACCCAGCTCTCGCGTCCGACTTCGGGCAGCACTACGTGATGGCGTTCCTGCTGACGGCGTCCATCGCCCGCTTCGTGCGCCTCCTCAACCTCAACCGCCACGTGCTCATCGTCTCGGAGGCGATTCGCCGCACCCTGTCCGTCGTCATCGTGTACGGCATGGCCTTGTTCTCCGGCGTCGTCGTGTTGGCCGCAGCAGGTCAGTCACGTGACCGCGCGCTGTCGCCTCATCCCAAATAAATCACACCTGTCCTGCTTCGCCGTTTTCGAGAATTGTACGAGGCAGTACTTTGTTCGCCATGTTTCACCCAATATTTTGTTGCATCTGTTGGCATTTCCAGTTGATCGCGAAGAAAGAGGATTGACAATTCTCAGACTCATGGAGTTTCGTGTGCGAGTTTCAGGTGGTTTGGTGTTGGGTCCGTTTTGCTACGAGATGCACACGCCCCTTGACGCCATGGTGTCCATTTTCCACGTACTCGTGCTCGACACTCGCTTCGAACTCGGGGACTGCGACTCATTCGTCATCACCGTACTCAAAGGTAGACTCTGCCAGCCCCCTTGTTGTCAACGCTTTGAAAAGAAAGAAGAAACAAACAAAACAAACAAATTCACACTTTCAGACAAGTCTGAAGAACACTGCCCAAAACGTTTTGTTGACCTGTGATCCCTGGGTTGACAATATCTTCATCTTGTCAGAGGGAACATAACATTTTTCTCGTATTCTCGCGTAACATTCGTACCAGCGGTAAAAGAAAACGTTTTGGCCTAGAATTTCTCAGAAAAACTCCGTGCACGTGCACAGCACAGCTGTTTGTGTGATACTTGATACTCTGTGTGTGTGTGTGTGTCTGTGTGTGTGCATGTGCACGCTGAGAGTGAACCCGCAGAGAAACGCATTGTGGCTGCAGGTCCTTTCTACGTAATGACGATGGGCTTCATCGTGCTCGTGCTCGTCTTCCCGCTGCTGCAGTCCATCCTCGACTACGCCATGGTGTCGGCGCGTAAGGACAGCTGGAAGATACACGAGGAGTACGCCGTGCTCGACTACCTGTTCGCTAAGGCCAAGTTCCACATCAAGAGACACTGAAACACACAGAACAACAGTCTTCGTCCACTCAGAAAAGGTAGTGTTCCCAGTGTGATGTTGATAGAAAGTGGAAACAAACTGAAGTGGACTGACAATACTCTTCGTGAGATGACGAGAACGACGAGCAGAACTCATTGGAGACAATACATTTTTAATGATTCACTTAAGATCTCAACATTACACGTTAAATATATATGTACCAGCATTCACATGTAAATCTCGACCAATGTACAAATGTAAAGAAATGTTTCTACATGGATGTCACGTCTGTTACAGTTACAAATAAATAATGAGTGTCAGGTAGAACTGTACAAAACCTTTACACGCGTGGGCGCTGGAAGGAGTCGAGGATGTGAGAAGAGCCATAAATTTGTTTCAAAATTGTTTCTGCGCCTGTTCGCTTTTGCACAATTTGACTCAAATTTGAACACGGAACCATTCCTTGGTGAATGATGTTGCTTCTGCGAAAAGATGAGGTGAGTTTGAATGAGTTTTGAATCACAGTCAGGTTTTGAAGTTCATATTTGTGACCAAAAGTGCATTTTCTGACAACGACGGTTCAATTGTGGCCTTTTCATGAGGAGGGAGTGACGCTCGAGGGGAAACAGGAGCTTCGGCTGCGGGCGCTCTTTGCGCGCTGAAACGAGTGCAGCGTCGCGCGCATCGGGTGAGTACTTCAGTTCAGCAACTCCTTCAACTGCAGGACACACGCCGCGGGGGATTCCATGCGTGTTGGTCTCCTGGCATTGACATCGTGTGAAATCCCTCACGAATCAGACGCATGAGATTTCGCACGCGTTGAATGAATACTCCCTTTCATTCAAACGTGTGGCGTCCAGACATTTTGTACTTCGCAGTGATTGCACCCAACTTTTCACACGAAAACTGAAGTTCGCGACAAAGCGCTGCAAATCCAAAGGAAGTCACGTGACAGTCGTGGCAAACGTGGCTCCAGACTGACAAAAAGTTCAATTTGCACAACCATCTTCAGTATCAAACACACAGGAAACGTAACGAAAAGGATAAAACAGGTGAATGCCCTACGCAACGCCAATCGTGATCAGGTGTCGAGAAACCCCAATCCCAAAACAAGATTGAATTTGATGATGTTTGGTACTCGTGTTTCGGTTGAACTCGGAATTTGTAGCTGCAGAACAAATGGTGATTGTTCAATGTGGAAGTGACTGACATGTGGACCACGTACGACTGACTACGGGGACAGTGAGGTTGAGAAGCCATCATGGCGGTGGCGACACAACAACGTTGAGTATTGTAGCACTAGTATGTACAGACACAATGTTCAACCAGCATCCTTACAGACAACATGAACGTGAACACGGGGATCCCAGCTCCAGTGAGATTGTTTGGCAAGTCTGTTGGTAGACTCCATACATTTGCAGTGCGCATACAGTTGGGGATGGAAGCATCCAGTTCTTGCGCTGCGTTGTGGAGAAACTTCACTCCATTTGCGGCAGTCGGTTTCGCTGTCCTTTGGTGCACAAAGACTGCACGGTGAAGCTTGGCGGAAGTATTTCCGAACTTTGTATGGCCAGAGCTTGCTCATGTTCACGTGTGGTAGAGGTAGACCGTGTGAAACAAAAACATTGTCAGCTGCTCATCAGTGGGCAGACTTGTGACATGACAGTCGTTTGTTGAATATTCCATTGCAGATGAGTGGTGTTCCGACTTCCTTGATCGTAGCACTCGTGTCTTCTAGAGAAACACTCGTGTCTTCCAGAGAAACACGCAGTAACTCAGATGTGTGGTGTGTGCATCGTACAGCAAAGCGGTTTGCTCGTATCTTTCCGGTCCGTGAACGTGGCCACGACAAGGGATGTATCTGTGAGGAGATCTACGTCATGTTGAAGTGAAAAACTTCCAGCTTTGGAATTGCACACAAAAACAAGTCAGTGTTTGTGGCAGGCTGATATCCTTGGTTCGTTCAGCCTGACCCCAATGCTAATGAAGTTGATCACTCACAAAGCAGTCTTCCGTTCTCTTTTCACTGTGTCTGTGTCATGGCTTAGCATTTCTTGCACCCACACTTCCTGATGACTGGCATGTCATAAATGAAGTTACTGCCATCTCTGCAGAAGAGGCGGACCTTGCGAGTCTTTATCTTTTTTGGCTGGCAGCAGTAGTTGCCGCAGGAGCCCTCGCAGCGCCGGTGCTTCACCTTGTTGCGCGAGCGGCAGCCGCTCTTTGGATCCACGTAGATCTGGCGGTACTCGATGCCCTGACACGTTGGAGCTGCAAGAGTCGAGCAAAAGAAACAATTGGTTGCTGAAGAGAAAATTCAAGACGCTGTGCCGTTCTTCAGGTGACATTCACCACCAAAACGAACAACTTCGTGATAGTCACACAACTTGCAAACAAAACGAAACATTTTACTGTGTGGAAAACGAATGACAATCTGTGGCATGCGATGAGTTACCGTTGAGAAAATGGTGCACGATTGATAAGTTCTCTTGTTAGGAGTGGTTCGTTAATATCTCTTCTGACGAAACCGATCTCTTGAAATTGAAATGGGTTAGTCCTATTTCTGTTTTTTAGTGCCAAGCTGTGCTGAACCTTGTCCCCAAAATAATTTACAAGAACACAGCGCCGGTACCTGTTGGAAACTTCGTTGTAAAAGAAAAAGAAATGTCATGGAACTTGTGGGCGGATGAGCTCTGAGAGAGGTGTGTGAAACTGAAGAATTCAGCCGTTGCCACAGTTCAAGTCACCAGTGGAAACAACACTCTCAGAAGTGCAGCCGCCTGGAAGACTTTCACGTCATTCAGAATGTGAAATTGTGAACAGGACACCTGTGCAGGAGAGGGGTGCTGCAGTGCCTAGAAATTCTTATCAACTTTCAATCTTGCTACCTATGATGCAGTAGGCCTCTGACAGTGTGAGGATGCATGTCAGTTTTCGTGCAACAGCTGTTTGTGCTGGGCGTTCGAAACTTGTCTTCTTGTGTTGCAGATTCATGCTTCTTGATTGATGGAAACATCGTTGTATTGTGTCTTTGTGCTTCGTGAGGTGCAGTTGCGTGTTCCCTGTTGCATTGCGAGACGTGTGTGGATGTGCGCAACCCCTGCATCATAGTGTGTGAAGAGTCATTCCCTATTCACCAGGGAGAGAAGCAGGTGTGAAGACAGTGAAACAACCAAATTTATGTCAAGGCTTTTGAATGGACTTGTCCGGGATGGACTACACAGCTTCGAACGCAGCTCTTGACATGACTTTGATTTCACTGTTTTGTGCTCTTCTGCTCAGACTGATATTCGGTATAACCTGCCTGTGTCTATTCGATCGTATCGATTGATTATAATTGCTGTTTGTGGTTCGATATGCTGTTCATTCTCGGTACCATACATGGTTTGACCCTCAGATGAGGTATCGGAATGGGCAGGAGTGGAAATTATATCCTCTGCAAAAAAAGAAGGATGGCAAAAACACATTCACATAAATGTCAACTTTGATTCAAAACTAATAATTGTTAATACGCGCTATCGAAAACTGAAGCGAACGAAGGTACGTTGGAAATGAAAAAATGTTGAGTGAAACTAAGCTGTGCCAAAAAATTCTGTACAAAATATCTAAACTACAGGGTGAAATCTACGGCAAAAGTGAATCTTTCATTATGTACACGACCTTTTCTCGTGGCACATCCCGTGTTTTGATTCGTTTTGATTCTACCCTGCTTTCTACAAGACCCTGGTCTCACGAGCTTGCAACGTTTCTCTCTCGTACACGTATGTACGTAGATCCTGGTCACGTTTGCAGAGAATGAGCAGAAATGATTCTCAGGTTCGTTGAGCATACGAAAGTTTATCACTCACCAACATCGCACATCGGTCCGGAATACCCTCGTCGACAGTCGCACTTGTAGCTCATGCCCTTTTGAGGCTGAAAGAAAGGAGAACGCAGTGTCAAGTGTGTTTCTGCCAGTGCACTGGTTTCCTTTGCTTGTGTGCGGTTCGTGAGAATGTCGACATGCGTGTGGACCCACCTTGCATTTTCCGTATTTGCACATGTGCGCCTCGCAGGGGTCGCTGTTGTCGTACGTCGGACAGCCGGGCTTGATCTTGTACTGGTTGTTGGTTGTCGAGGAGAAGTCCATCATTCTGCCATTGACGTGCACTTTTCTGAAGCAGCCTGAAACAACGAAAGCGCGTCGAGTGTTATTTTGAAGGTAAAATTCCTCCAGCAAAATTGTCAGCTTTCGAGGGAGCCTTTGGCTCAGGACGGGTCACGAAGTCACAAACAGATGTCAGAGGCAACTGAAACAACTGTGAGCGTCTTGATCTGTTCTTTTGTCTGGAGATCTGCATCCACCGGTGACCAGATTCCATGCAACGCCCCCCCCCCTTACCTCCGAAGCTCTCGGTGTGTCGGATGTGCCACTTCTTGTAGGCGGAGTCCTTGACGTCGGGCGGCACGCCGCCGAAGTAGAGCGGGTCGGACACGTCGAGGCGCTCGCGGTCGCCCTCGTTGATGATGGTCTGCGCGACGCTGCCGTCGATGCGCATCGTGAAGTTCTTGCCGACGAGCAGGAACTCGACCGTGTGAAACTCGCCGTCATTGACCGTCTTGTAGCTGAGGAAGCGCGAAACACGACTCGGATTGAACTCGATGTGGATGAGTGAGTTGGTGAGTGAATGTACCCAGGGTTCAGTACTCATTTCATGGAGGTAATGTTCAGATTGGTGCGCGCGCTGCGTTGTTACCTGAACATGGTGGAGACGGGGTAGTTGCCGATGTCGTAGCTGACCCGGATGCGGCCGCGGAAGATCTCGGCCGCCGCGTGCTGGTCGTAGCCCTGGTACATCAGGATGCCTGCAAGGGTGTCGCTTCGCTTTGTGACGTTGTACTTGTGGCAGTCAAACAGGACGTGAGTTCCTCGCGTGATTGAGATTACAAGGTATCCAGTAGTTCCAGAGCAACGAATTGACTCCAGATGCGATTGTTGAGTGTGCTGCATTTGTTTTGCGAGCACAAAACCTTCCCTGAAGTGAACAGGCAGCAAAGCACACTCTGGTGGTAACCATTCCTTCTGCGCGTAAATGTTGCGCGTGTGCTCGGGTTGACTGACCCTGGCTCTGCTTGGTGGCGAACGTGATGGTGACGTTGGCGCCGGGCGACGTGTTGAGCGTCGGGACGCGCAGGTACGAGTCGGCGTTGTTGAAGCTCAGCGTCGTCAGCTTCTCGCACTTCTTCCCGTCGAACCCTGCGACGCGGCGCGAGAGAGCGAGTCATGTTCATCAAAATGGACTGAGTAAACTTCAGCTGATTTGTGTTGAAACTGGTCAATCTGAGTGGTCAGGATATTTGTCGCATTTCTACGTGCTGCGGTGCTGGCGGTTGGTTTGCTGGTGAATTCTGCGGTTGTTTTCGCTTGCCCAGCCTTGGCGGGAGCCAACAGTCGTTACTCGTACCTGGCGCGCACTTGCAGATGTACTCGCTGGAGCCGGGCGGCTGGAAGCAGATGCCACCGTTCTTGCAGTCGTGCACCTGACACACGGACGAGCTCGGGTAGTGCATCGGCGACACCGGCGCGATCTCACAGAACCTGCCAAACACCAGCATGAGGCAGTTTCGAACATTTTCATGTGGAAAGTGGCGCGCAAGAAATCGTCATCCGCAGTGCGCTGCGGGTCAACTGCTTTGCACCTCGGGACGTCAAAAATGGGCTCCAAATTCGAGAGGATCAAAGGGGGCGTGCTGTGCTGTGGTTGGCTTTGTGTTGGTCTACAACTTGACGTTGAGACGAAGGAAATTTGCGGCAGCATTGCGGTGTGCGCGCAGCTGTACGTACGTGCCGGAGTAGCCGCGCGGACAGAGGCAGCGGTACGAGTTGAGTCCGTCTTCGCACTGCGCGCCGTTCTGACAGATGTGGTTCTCGCAGTCGTTCTGGTTCACGCTGCAGTTCTTCCCCGAAAACCCATTCGTGCACTCGCAGCTGGAAACAGCAGCAAGGTTCCTTGTTTTGTGTGAGACGAAGGTTATTGCCTCAAACTTGAGAGGGCACAGTTATTTTTTCGCAACATGCAATGCCAACTGTGCGTGCACGCGACTTGGAAAAGCTGAGTTGATGTGCGACCTGTAGTCCCATTCGAGGTCGACGCAGCGCGCTCCGTTCACACACGGGTTGTAGTCCGCGCAGAAGTTGATCCTGTTCTCGCAGAACGTGCCTGCAACGAAGACCGCATCGAGGTGAATACGAGAATCCGATTCCTATTCGCTGGGCTGCCGGGACTGCGGCCTGCTCACCTGTGAATCCGGCGGGACAGATGCACGAGTACATGTCGACGAGGTCGTGGCACGTCGCGTTGTTCTGACACGCGTGGCCCGCGCAGTCGTCGATGTTCGTCTCGCAGCGGTCGCCCTCGAAGCCGGACTTGCAGTCGCAGCTGAAAACCGAGCATCATCCATTGTCAACAAAGAGGTTTTCCTTTGGGACGTGCTTCATTTGTAACATGCTTTGCCAGACAATTAGAAGCGAGTGTTCTAAATTTTGGACATTCGTGCTTTGATGGGCTTTGCTGGAGCAACACTTTGGAAGCAAACGTTCTGCAGTCTCAGGCCAAGCTGTCAATTTGAGGATCAGAAAGTGCAGCGGCCCACCTGATGCGTCCGTACTTGTCGAGGACGGTGCATTCGCCGCCGTTGAGACACGGATCCCCAAAGCAGGCGTCGATCTCCTCCTGACAGTGCTCACCATGGAAACCTGCGCAGTGAGACTCAACAGTGATTTGGCTCCTCCTGATCTTCCGTGTCCTCTCACAGGTGACGTCTTTTTGTGTGAGCGATTCAGACAAACAGAAGTTGAAGCAACGCAGCCTGTAGTCTACCTGGTGTGCAGCGGCATTTGTACTCCTTGAAGCCGGTCAGTTCACACGTTCCTCCGTTCTGACACGGAAACGTGTAGCAAATGTTGCACTTGGACAGGATAGCGCGGTTCCCACCGTCCTCTGCAAACAAAAGAGCGTCAAGTGTCCCGTGCGTGTGCGACAGCTTCAGTGCGGAGATGTGGAAGATGAGTAGTGCACAGACGACGCACTGACATGGTTTGCTCAAAACGACGAAGATCCAGAGCTATGATTCCTGGACTGCGTGATCTGGACCCCAAGCCAGCGCGATATGCGCTGCTCAAAGTTTGCAGCTGGGCCAAATGTTGGCCCTGGTTTTGGCTTCTTTCTTGCATGTTCTTCGTCCAGGTACCTTCGCACTGGAACATGGTGGACGGAGAGGTGAGGATGAGGTTGTTGACCATTTTGCCGGGACCAGCGCACGCCGCAATGCCCGGCTCCTTGTAGTCGCTCTTGATCCAGTCGGACAGCCATTTGAGGTTGCAGTCGCAGTACAGAGGGTTCCCGCCCAGCGCGCTGCAATCGCAATCAATTCACAAATCTCGATACGCAAGGTGTGTATGTATGTATGTGTGTGTGTGTCTTGTGTGTGTGTGTGTGTGTGTGTGTTTTGTGTGGGGGGCCGTTGGTGTGTTTCGTGTTTTTCATTTCGCAGTTGATCTGAAATGTTCTTGTGAGTTGGAATCGCGTCAAATGATCGGGTCCTCGAGGAGATGCCTGAAGCAGGACGCCGCACTCACATGTGAGACAGCTTGACCAGGTCCTTGAAGGAGCCGTACGGAATGGACGAGAGGTCATTGCCATGCAGCGACCTGACGAAGTAGAAAAACGCGTTCATTAGTCCTGAGGCGCACGCAGATTTTGCAGGCTTCCATCTGATTTTGGACAAATGGAAATTGGTTCAAATTCTGTGTTGTTTATGTTCACACACAGGTTGCCTCTCAGTTTACTCACAAGATTCGTAGGTTCTTCAGGTTGGCGAACGTGTTGGGTTGAATGCACTGAAGCCGGTTGTAACTCAGGATTCTGCAAAAGTCAAGCTTGTAACGTTGGCGAAAGAGCAGCAAGTGCCTGCAACACCTGTCCGGCTTTGTTTGCTGGTGACACCCCAAGAAAAAGCTCTCGCTGGATTTCATCGGGTGAAGTGTGAACGTGCGATGCAAATGTGATGCGTAGAAACCCTCTTTTTGTGAAAACAAACAGGATGTCAACAGCGGCGAAGAATCGATGCTGAGATCCTGCAACACATCAAAGTGGCCGCGCCGCATCCGAGAAGTGGTTTGCACACGGTGCGATCACCTGGGCCGCAAAGCACGTTCACCGCCCCGATGCAAAGCATTCAGACTGTCACGCAGCATAAACACTGCCTGATGGAAACTTGAAAACTCAACCACATGTGTGCGTTGGCAAGGCTTCCCGGAGTTTTCTTTGTTTCTCCCTTCGATATCGGTCAAGGATTTACTTGCGTCCGCTTTTACTTCGTGAAGTGAAGGGAAGAGATGCAAACGTGATGTAAAAGTTTTTCATTGTTCTTATTCTCAGTATACTCACAGAGTTTGAAGCTGCGTCTGGTTTGCGAAGGCGAGGTCGGGCAGAGATACGATCTTATTGTTGCTGAAGTCACTGAAACAGAAAATTGCTGCCCATTGATTTTGCGCCAAAGAGCAGCTGCTGGAGTTTGTGATTATCTCGTCGCCCATCTTTGATGGCGCGGATAGGGACATGGACACTCACATGCTGGTCAGCTTGGTCAAGCGGAAGAGGTCTCGGGGAAGACTCTCGATCTGGTTTCCGTCCAAGTACCTGAGAGTGAAAAGAGAATCGATGTCCGATTACAGGGCAGATCTTATCGCTCGCATTTCGCTGGGTTTTGTGTCAGCCTCAAAGCAGGTCCGTCGCCAGTTGTTGAAACCAAAAGAGACGAAGTGGTGCACTGGTACCGAACTTGTCAAATCTGTATCCTGTCTGTGTTGTTGCCGGTAGCGGTACGTTTCCATAGCGATTTGCTTGGATGGGTGTGGTACTCACAGCGCGGTGGTGTCGAGCGGGATGCGCTGCGGCATGTCTCGCAGCGCCTTGTTGGAGCAGCGCACCTCGGTGCCGCGACACTCGCACTCGGGCGGGCAGTAGGCGCGCGGGTCGCAGCTGTTCTCGCCGTCGTCACCTGCCGCCACAGGGAGGGAGGTCACAACAAACTCGCGCACACGTGAAAATCCAAGCTTTGTGGCACACTTCTCGTTTCAATTTTCGTGGCTGTCTTTTCTGTCCTGGGGGACTGAATTCAGGTGGTTTGCTTGGATAAAAAGGAATTTTATTTGGACGGAATGGGAAACACACAAACGAACAACATTTGACGAAGCCATAACCGCCTGACACAACAACACTGAGGAAAAGGCGGATTCTGGTCTCGGTGAAAACAAATTTCCTCCGTCAGGAGGAATTCACCTTTCATCACATTCCACCTTCACCAAGTTTTACAGAACATGAAAACAGGTCCACACAACAAGCGGCACAAGACAACAACGAGACGTACTGCCGCCTGGACAAGACTTGTCAGCGGGCAGGGCTTGAGGCGGCGGGACCACCGCTGCAGAATCGCACGCCCAATCCACCGCTGCTCAGTGAGGGTTGCAAAAAACTGCCTGTTAGTGCGCTCGGGGCGATCCCCAAAATTTGCAGAAAAACGTTGTTTCTATTGGGATGAGTGAGTGTTTGGTGCCTTGAGGGATACATCTCAGATCTATGGTGTTCGCTGACGCATAACCGATCATCTACATTTGGGCCACTCAGTGGTACGTTTTCTTTCGCAAAGTGTGATTTTTGAAACAAAAAAGAGACATCTTGTGGTGGACCGGACGGGGTTTGTGCTGTTTTGATATTCCAACACGAGAGTGCGAGAGAAAATAGTTGAAGCAAACAATACGAACCCAAACCATCAGCAGAGCAGCACTTGGGAGAGCTGGGGTGACACCCGACCTCGTTGTTTTGAGCTGAATTGAATGAAACAAAAACACCATTTCCCAAACCAGTTCAAGACAAATCAAGCGTGTGCGAGTGAAACGACTCTAACGGTCTGTGTGTGAGTACCGATGAAACCCAGTGTCTTCCCAATGCACGATCTTCTGGTACTCCCTTTTCCAAGACCATCTCTTGTGGGTGAACCGGTGATGTGAAATCAATTTTCAGGTCGCGCTCGACTCACGTTCGCACTTGAAGTCGGTGACCTTGAGGTCCTGGATGGGCATGTCCTTGAGGAAGTTGGGCGCGAGGCAGCGCGGGTTGCCCGTCACCAGACTCATCTTGCGCAGCCACTCCGACAGCCACCCCAGGTGACAGTTGCAGTTGAACGGGTTCGACAACAGGTTCCTGAAATGTGAGTAAAATACATCTTTTTTCTGTCAAACTGTCTGAAGATGCATGGCGAGACATAGCAGCTTCGCGTGAAATTTCACGTGGACTTTGCGCAAACCAGGTGGTCAGGCATCTCGTTTTGACCCGATTTGGATCTTGATCCTGTTTCACTGTGGAACTCGTGTTTGCAACTCTGGGGAAAACGTGGGCACTGGCAATACCAAAATGTTGGACAATTGGTGTGATCGACAGACCACAGTTCGTGACTTTTATTGTTGTGGTGGAGGGGCAGTCGTGAATGACACTCACAATGTCGACAAATACTTGAGGCGGGCGAAGCTTCCGGGCTGGATGCATCGTATTCGGTTGTCGTACAGCGACCTGCAAGAGATGTCAGGCTCCACATCAACCGTGGTGGCAACGTGGGTCACAAGGGTGTCATTTCCATGGTGTAAGAGCAACACAGGTGTCAGACTCGGGGTCTGGCCGAGAGACGAATTTGGAACAATTAGCGATCCTTACAGCAGCCTGAGCGAAGTGAGTCCCGTGAATGTGTTGTTGTTGATGCAGGTGATCTGGTTCGTGCGCAGCATCCTGCAAGTAAAGTTGGTTCCGTGAGGTAGTGAAGAAGAATGGGTTTTTTTCGCGCTTTAGACTCCTATTCGCGCAAAGTTCGCGTTTCGTCTGACAGAAGTTTGTTGCTGTGCTGTGTGACTGTGTTGGGCCTGAGAAGCAGACTTCAACAGTCTTATCTCCACTGAACAATAATATCTGGGTGTTGATAAATTCACAGACGGAACGACTCATACGTACAGTGTTTTCAAATTCGGCAGGTCGTGAAACATGCCGCCTCTTAATCCTGTCAGGCTGTTTTCAGTGAGGGTTCTGCAAGTAGACGTGTGAACGCATAAGATTTCGCTTCACACTGCGTCTGCTTTGTTTCCGAAGTTCGCTGTTGCTTCTGTGAAGTTTTCCTTGTGAAGCTGACGTGAAGCACTCACAGTTCCTGCAGTTGAACAGCGCCTTCGAACGCTCGGTCCTCGATGACGTTGATGTCATTGTTTCTCAGATCTCTACAAAGAATAAATGCGAGGTAACTACGAGTAGCTCTACAACTGGACCTCCTGCAGTCAGCTCAAATGAGAGAAACAAGTTCAGGACAAGTATGACATTTTCCATTTGAAAACAGAAGGGGAAAACGTCTGTCATGATCAATTTCTTTCTTTCGACTGGTTGATCCCACAGCTTTGCCCGTGGCAGCAGTCGCGGATCGTCTCGCCTAACCTCTAGTGACGTGCCAAGGTGTCGATGTCCCAACAGGCAACAGTGCAACACTCCACCTCAATTCTAAAGGAATCCTTTTCATGTTGACGCGTTACAGCTGATTTCAGGTGCAGTTTGTGGGACACACGTGTTTTCGAGTGCATTGAATTCTCAAACAATTGAAGTTTTTGAATCTGTTACTTCCTGGTGTGTTCACAGATACTTGTCTTTGGCTCGGTTTTGTGAGGATTTCCCTCTGCACGTTCGCAGTCTGATTGAGTGATTATTGATGGGGTATTCGTATCTTGTCCACAGGACTTCGCAACAGACGCATTCATTTCCGTCACGCTCACAACAGTGAGCATGATCTTATCATTTTTGATCCATGTTTCATGGCACTCATAAAGCTCTCACTACCATCCTCAAGCAAGTCGTAAACACTTCTTAGAGGGAGAATGGCCTTGCTAAGAAAGCCATCAAAAGCAGCAACCTGGAAGTCAGAACATTTTGCCTTTGGTAATGTAAACAGACATGTATCTACTGAAGGAATATGGGCAAGTACGCTTCAATACGGCGGGGCCATTCCGCCCGGATGATGCATGGATCTGTTCACACTCCGCAGATCCACATTGCGCTTACACCTTGTTGCACTGTGATTTTGCAGTTGGCCAAAATTGAACCGATGTTTGAAGTCAATTCCCATCGGCACAAGGCAGAACAGCAAATTGGGCTGTTTGGTGACTTTGTATCCACTTCGCATACTGTTCGAGGCTGCGCGTAAATCTGGTCTTCTTGACGAGGCTTTTCAGACGAAGTTTCTTCCTGCAGACGCACTGATTTGACGGCGCGCGAGGATTACCATCCGCTGCACATCCGTGACTGTATCTGTGGCCAGGAGGCTGACCCAATTATCCCCGGCCGAGAGCCGCAAAGCGCTAAGTGCGCATCAGAATTCCGGTCACAGCCCGGGAGGAACCTTCCATTGTCGAGTTTCTTCAGACTGGGCGACCAAAGATCTCGGATCTGTCCTCTTTATCAAGCGAAGGTGGATCGCATTTCTATGTTCTGGCCATCAACCATCCAGTTCTGTACCATCAACAAGCATTTTCTGCATTTCTTTGTGCAACGCCCAGAGATTTGGACGATACTTGAGAATCGAGACAGCTGATCCATGACCACGCGTGCGCTGGTTGTTTGTTTGCAAGTGCGGATTCCTGAGGCGGCCGCGGTGCCGAGCCGTCAGGTGTGTTTATGTTTGACCAGATGCTCCGAGGAATCACAGTTCTGCCTTGTCTTCCATCTAACGGATGGTCAAAGTTCAAATGCCTCCAGACCCGTCCAGCAAACATCCTTGGGTCTGTTCCGCGTACAAATACCCTCTCAGGGAAAGGAGTTGTGATGGGAACAAGCTTAGAGCGGCTGAATCATAAACCAAGGGAGGGAGAAAGAAAAACAATTACCGCCGAGGTTTTATTCAATGCGAGATTCCAAAACTTCCAAGCGGATCTTGCCGAAGGCGGGATCTACTCGTACACTTTCGAGACTCAAGGTGGTTTCCTTACAATCTGGCGGATTGCAGCTTCGCGCGTTGATTTGTGTGTTTTCTGTGAGGAAATTTTGCCTCTAATGTGGAGTGAAGTGTAGCCGCTGATAATGAGTTGCTTTGCTTTTCTCCCGACTGGAACAGCGTCTTGTTAGTAGCGTGATGCTCGTGAGCAGGTACAGCGCCCGGTGTCTGTGTTGTTACAGCAATGTACAACCTGTCATCTTTTCAAGCGCTCCTCATTCTTTTGACAGGAGCCTTTCACTCAAGGTGTAAATCACAAGTTCTGTCTTGTTCCACGATCTTTCAGCGTCGCGTTTCTTTCAGCACCAAACACCGTTTCCGCGCAACTCAGAAAGTACGAGCTCTGTTCATTGAGCAAATTGCGCCGCAGATTCAGCCAGAGATCCACCCCAAAGAGTGCTGAACGTGAACATGCTGCCTCGTGACGACTTGGTTGTTGTTCTCGAATGTAAAGGGAAAAACTTACACTTTCTGGAGATTCACCAGGTTCCTGAACAAACCGCCGCTGGGGATGGACTTGAGGTCGTTGTCATTCAGTTTCCTGAAATGAAAGACAAAAGCAGCTCAGAACGAGAGAAAACAATTTCTGTGTCTTCCGTTCAAGCATGAGTCTCGCCCTCACATGTTCTCATGTCAAACATTCGCAATGTTTACTGTTTGTATTTCTACTGAGGACCGTAAGCGATTTTGACGCCCGTGGTTCGAAGCCCGAGCTTGACGTGTGTAGGTACGTGTTGGGGAGTGAACAGTCGAGCGCTCCTATCGCTGCTCTCGATCTGCCGGGGTCAAGCAGCACATTGACATCAATTGCTCTCAAACTGAGAGATGCGAGAGGTGGGAACTCATCGAAGCTGCACGTCGACTTCCTTCCTGCTTGGGACTGCAGGCACCAGATTGATAACTGTATCTCTCGCAACAACGTGTAAACAGCAGCTGTGTCTGCACGCTGCATTGCAAGTTCAACAGCACCCAGAGAAAATACAGTTGGATTCGACAAACAACAACACTCAATTTGCCGATCAAATTTGTTTTGGCAGGAACGTCACAAAAGATTTTCTTCGTTTACTGTTGCGAAATCACAACAGATCGATGAGCTGCAGACACAAGTCCGTGGCAACAGTTTTCTTCACTTTTGCATCAGTCACGTACAAAAGGAGCCACAGCTCAGTGTCAGTTTGATGTGGTGGAACGACACGACAAATTTTGCACATCTTGTGGTACTCAGAGGAAGAAGTTGGTTTGTCGAACAGTTGATCAGTTGTGATCCTGTCGCAAAGGCTGTTTTTTTTTCATTTTTGAGTTCAATTCGCTGTTGCCTTGGAGTGGACGATGCCAACAAGACTCACAGTTCAGTGGCGTAGGCGGGCAGGTCGGTGGGGATCTGCTTCAGCTTCCTGCCGGAGCAGTCGACGACGGTTCCCTGGCAGACGCACGCTTTCGGACACTGTCGCTCGGCGGCGCACTGCCCGACGTCACCCGACCGCGCGTCGTCGTCAACGCCTGGTGCGAAGAGAGAAGAAATAATCATTTTGTGATCGCTTTCTCGGGAAGCAATCAAATGATAATCTCAAAGCAGTTCAGGAACTGAATCTGAATGCAGCATTGTCAATTTTGCCCCTGCAAATGCAAGATTTGTCGTTGACTGCCGCGGACAAGATTTCCTGCACGAGCGAAGCAAAGTTGAGCAGTTGCGGAGGACGGGAGCTGCAGGGCGGCAGCGACAGCGGTTCGCGGTGGTTCTAATACGCTCCGACAGCGCGGCGAGGTGCTAATTGCCCAGATGCCCGTGGTGGGCGCTGCTGATGGAGCAACATCTTCGCCCCGAGGCAAATGGCTCGGCCTTCCACAAAAGCTCGAACTCCCCCTGCCCGCGTTACAAGGCGACGGCATTGTTCATTCCACGAAAAGAAACAACTTGATTTGCAATTTCATATTTGGACACGAAGGGAAGTTTTATCTGTGCGGTCTGGTCGTCGAACCTGGTTCGCATTGAGTGTTTCTCTCAGCAAATTAGCCTTGAACCCCGATAAGAACGGACAGTGACACAAGGTTTTGCAAAGTCAACAGGGTACAGCCAACACTGGAATTTTCTGGACGACCATTGCGAGTCCTCTGCAAGTCCGCTGAATTGAACTGCAGATTGCCACTTCTCTTAAATTTCCCCCATTGATGTCCAGCTGAATATCCAGCAAATTGCCGCGTGGTGATCGTCAAAGGCAACTGTTGAATGTGTTTCTTTGAGAAGCGCCAAGTTGGAGTTGGTCTTTGGAGGAAAAGCGCCTTTCATGAAAAGCCTCATTTCCATACTTGAGCGCCTGCCACGGGCTGAAGACATGCTCTGCATTTGCAAGTCTGGGCAATTGTGGTTTGTTGGGCGTTAATTGTGTGCATTTGTATTGTTAGTACGTATCCTGAAATCTCTGCACCAGTTTCTGTACCAGAGATAGCAACACTCTTTGTGCCGTGCGCTTTGCGTTGCGTGCATCGCTATAGAACCAGTAATTATTGTTCTGGGGCTAAAAGCCCGAAAGAAAATCGCCTGTAGTCCAAAATTATACTTAAGTTGTGACAATTTCAAGCTAAGTGCCACCCAATAGTTGCATTGTGGCAGACTGCTTGGTTCACACTTCCCTCGTGCAGTAATGGGGGGAATCTCCAAATGCTTTGATGACAGATGACAGTTCCCCACTCAGGCGCTGGGGAAGATTTAGAGATCTTGGACGCGATACGTATTCTCGTGGATGGCTTAATTTGACTGCAATGAATTTACAGGACGTTTGAGGTGCCTGGAATGGCTCATCTAAGACGAGCCACCCGGATGACCAATTTACTCACAAATGTCGTGACCGGTAGGAAATTCCAGCCCGAAGACACGAGGGGTCCGACGATTGCTCCACACAGCAATACTCGTAAAGTGGAGGTGATTCTCGGGGACCGCGGCCAGTGCGCCGCCAATGAATTTAGATGTTAGCACTAATGAATACAAGGCCAATTGATGCCTGGGTCCAGGTTTGACCACGATTGTCGTCCGTCTTGGACGAGAATTGCTTTCCTTCGGTGCGTGTTTTGGTGGTGAGGATTGGACGTCCCTTTTGTTCACCAGCAAAGTGAAAAATTAACCTGCTTTGGAATGTCTGATGGGGCTTGATTCGGTTGATTTGCAAACGAGCACAGAAGGCATTGAACACTTCTGACCCATTGGTTATCGCGCGGCATTGATTAGATGTGAGAAAACGACCATTTCACATCCACAGGAAAAGATTTGATCAAAAGACAGTCTGAAGTGGCAGTTGTACTGAAGAGAATTTCAGGAGCTGATCAGCTTTGTTTCCAAGCGTTTAGAAAGGGCTGGAAAGGGTTGTTGTCTGGTTGTTCCGTTTTGTTTGTCAGGAGAAATCTACGACTTCCGCGTGTGAACTTTGGTAGTTCTGATTTGGTGGTTCCAGATTTGTTTCCACTCGAAAGGAGTCCTCCTAACTTCATTGGTTTTGGAAACTGGGAAACCAGCAGATCCTGAAGAAACCGCACGAGGTGACGACACTGTTGAACACAGAGTATCTCCGCCAAAGGCGAGAGAAGAAGCTGTGAAACTCACACTTGAACTTGGAGTCTCTGATCTGGCCGATCTTCTTGCGCTGCATGCGGCGCGGCCCCTCACAGCGCGCTCCGCTCGTCTCGATCGGGTGGCTGTGCAGGTACTCGGACAACCAGCGCAGGTGGCAGTCGCACGTGAACGGGTTGCGAGCCAAATGCCTGAAAGAAGAGCGAGTCGGGTTTGACAGACGTTTGAGTTTTGAAAGGGTGGGTGCCACAAGTGTGTGGAAGAAGCAGGTGCTGACTCTGACAGAAAAAGATTTCCGTGGTAAAGAGTTCGTGTTGATGAATTGTCATAACTTTGATCGATTGTATTTTGCTTGGCTTCGTGTTTTGAAGCAGACTTCGCATTTGCATGCGTCGTGCGCGCGCCAAGCAGGTGGTTTGTGTTGTGCAATCCCCGTTTGCACCAGGAACACCACATTCTTACTGCCCTGGAGCTGTGCATTTTTTTCCCCTGCATTTTATCGCACCGCGCATTGGGTCCGGAAATTCTTGGTGATGTTTCTTGAGAAAACATTCATCACACTTTTTGTTACCTCAGACGAAAGTAAACAGTGAGCGGACTTGCGAAGCCTTGGGGTTTTCCGCGGTGCGCGTCACCGTGTTTTTGCTCAATCAATCAATGCGCGATTTTCAATGGTGATGAATTGAACAAGGATGTCAATTCGTGGATTAGGAGACTTCATTGAGGCGGTTTGCAAGGGAAAGATGTTAACCAGGGCAGGTTGACGAATTCAGCAAATATCATTATGTTCGCAATTAATTATGGAGGGGATTCCCCTCGGCGCGCACACAAGATGACACAAGTGACTCGCCAGGCCCTGCACAAAAGGATGTTCTGTGGAACTCTGCTTCGGTATTCAAGTCAATTTTGTCACCGACCCAACCTTGAGATCTTTCGCTCTGAATACCCAGCTGAGGAAACACGATAAGAGGAATTGCTTCATTGTCACTCTCGAGTCGCATCGCATTCACTGCCTTTGCACGGCTCTGCCAGTTCCGGCTTTGAGATGTCAAAATACACTTCAAAGGGTCCGAATGCAAATCTAGCGTGCCAAATTAGAAGTCCCTTGACAAAGAAAGTCATTCCACTGCACAACTTGGCTGATATATGTCGGATAATTAGATTTGCTGCTTCTGTCGTGCGCACCCAAACTTCTTCGAGTGTCCGGGACAAAATGTGGGTTACTGAGTGAAGAATCCTGCAGGCGTCTTCGTTTGATCGGGTGGACAGGTCCACAGGCAAAATTCTGTGGAGGTGTGGCAGGCAAGTAGGAAAAGAAGTTTGCGATGGAGCAAGGGGTGAGGCACTGGATTTGGGGGAAACAAATTCTGCAAGGTGAGCGCCCGCAGGCTTTGACGGCAGAACGTCACTGGTCGTGCTTTTCTTTCCAATTGTTTCCGATCTGACTGGAGGTGAAGTGGCGCCGCAGTGTGCGGTCTGCTTCAAAATCAAAAGCCAAATTAGCCTTTTTATGACAACCAGATGCCCGGAAGAGAGAGATACTGTACTTTCCCCTCATTGAGTGACCATTATCGGCCTTTTTGCGGCAATTGAGCGAGGTTCACGCGGAGGTGACTCCGGCTCACCTGCACAAAACGCCTTTTGATGGGACCAATTTTCTTCACACAGGCGCCAGTGTGCACGAATGTCAACATTTCATTTGTCAACTATTCACAGAAATGTCATCGGTGAAGCCAGAACACAAGAGAACCGAAGCTTCTCAAACAGATTGTTCTTGAGTGTCACAGCTTTACTCTCAATTGAGACAAACAGGGAAGAAAATTCTTGAAATATCATGGTTTAGACTGGAAAGGACGTCTGAGTCGAACATTGGGGAGGTTCAGCACGGCCTTGAAATCCTTAGGTGCGGTGCCCCAGTTGCCAGATCAGTGGCACAGATCGGTGGCACTGAGAGCCAAAGACAACTGAGCAAATGGTTTCTGTGTTCGAGATCTGGCAACCAGGATATGTCGGAAAAGAAGCGGACGTGTTTTGCTGAACCTCCTTGTCAGACACCGTTACGACTGTGTCTTGCTCAAAAGCAATTTCTCGTGTTTGTCACGAATTTGCACGTCGTTGGTTTTTGCGTGCGAACCTTTCAATTTTGTATCTTTTTTCCAAAAAGTTTGCAAACCCCCCGTCAATGGATGCGAAGAACATGCGAGCACGAGTATTTCAAAAATCAAAAACCTGCACGATACGCAAGGACAAAGTTGGAGTGCACCCAAAGAAAGGGCAAAGAAAAAGCTTGGTGAAACCTGGTTTCTGACATGCCAGGTCCCAGATGCACTGCGCTGAATTTGGAAAGGAATTTTACAAATGGGAAAACATTCAAGGCTGTTACATTTCAATTTGCCGTGGAAACGTGTCGTTTGTGAGAAACGGTGACTTCTCATTGATGGTGGCCAGGCAAGCTTGAACTTTTGGCAAGGTTGAATGACACAGAACATGAAAACCTCATCACGGTCTCTAATTTTGAGCTGAGCGCACAAGTTGTAAGTGCACGCAGACAAGGTTGCTTTTTGTGTTCAGTCTGCTTTCTAATTACGGTTCCCTGGACCCGCTTTCTTTCTCTTCAGTGAATGCGAAAGGGTGCAACTGGTTCCGCGGTGTGGAAACTTTTGCATGAGGCATTTGTGGGAGTTCTACCCGCTTGTGCGTGTGTCTGTGTTCCTGCGTGTATTTTCTGTTATTTGAAGTGTCCGTACTCACAGCGTTTGAATGTTCCTCAGTGGCGCAAACGTTCCATTCGCCAGCGACTGGATCTTGTTGTCGTACAAAGATCTAAAACCGCACAAAGATGGAGTTAGAATCATCGTGGAGACTCGAACGGGGTGCTGAGCACTGGTGATGGTGGTTTTTTATTTGATACACTTGGCGATGAAGGAACTTACAGCAGGTTCAGGTTGTGCAGGTCGTTGAATGTGTCCCTCCTGACACAGGTGATCTTGTTCGCATTCAGCAGTCTGGAAAAAAGATGAAAGAAAGTCAAGTCACTTGCTGCTCCGAGCCATTCGTGATCTTCCGCCACCCATCAGCCTTGAAGCAGTGTGCTCGGACACGAACTGACCTCGTAAAGAAAGCACAGGAACCTGAAGACATGCACTGCCACACAGGTCAAGTTTTCGAACATTTCGAAATGAACTCGAAAACTTGAAGTTTGAACACTTCGTCATTGACGTGTACTCACAAAAGTTGCAAAGAGCTGAGTCCATTGAAGATTCCTTGAGGAAGATCATCGATTTTGTTGCCGTAGAGAACTCTGCAATGACAGGTCAACGAATTGAGTTGCTGGACACAAATTCTCTCTTGACCCTGCCTTCAGTTTGCAGGGTCGTTTCTTGAATTAAAACAAAACAACCAGTTAACTTTACGCGGAAATCCGTCTCGATGGCCACAAAGGTGAATGTCGCTGCTTGAGAAGCTTGAGTCATATTTATGACGTTTCTGGTACCGGAGGCAGCGCGGAATACCCCCGCCGTAAATCTCAATCAATTGGCGCACTTTGGGCCATCGAACCATCGTGTCAACAGCTCTGTCAATAATCTATTTCGTGAACAGCTGCTACATTCTGCTTTAACTGGCGAATAAAGGACCTTAGTTGGTAACAAAATGCCATTAGAAGAGTGACTGTCCTTTCATTTGTCCCGGATTACCCCGGACAACGTGTGAGTCAGTCAACTGCATCACAAAGTTCTCATGAGTAGTCTCACGAGCCAAGCTGGACGTCAAGAGGCCTTGCCTGTCTTTGCTTTTCCTTCGACCATTGTCAAGCGGGGGAAAAGCTGCCAGAAAGCACACACACACACCAACACAACACACACACACACACACACACACACACACAGAGTCACACGTACTCTTCTCTGACATCCACACTCTTTCCTCTGTCTGACGGAAAGGTACAAATAGATTTTTCTCCAAGGTTTGCGGACTCCAGGTGTGTGTGTGTGTGTGTGTGTGTGTGTGTGTGTTCGTTTTGAATGTCTGTGTGCCCGTATTGGGCTGATACGTACAAGGAATTGAGAGACTTGAGTCCAGCGAAGGCATCTGGAGCCAGAAATGCGATCTGGTTGTTGCTCAGGTCTCTGAAACAGCAGAGAAAACCGAGTTAGAAATGCAGGTGCGCCTCCAAAATGTTTTCGCTGCCAGCACGTTTCTTTTTCATCCAGTCCAGTGAAGCTCTCAGGCAGGATCTGATCTGTTCGTCCGGGTGGGAAACGCACCTTTGCTTTTGTGTTTTGCAGTTGTCCTCAACCCCAATGGAAACTTTAATTGGAAATTGAACAAACAGAGACTGCCATTAGCACTGTTTACTTTCAGGCCATGTCTTGCCATACTTGAGAACGAACAGTCAGAAAACACAACATCCCGCTTGAATGGATGGGATCTCGAATTCTTTACATCGATTCGAATCTTTGTGATGTGAACTACGTTGAGCACACTCGAGCGAAAGCTTGCCCTGAGATTTCAAAATCCTATTTGAACGGCCTCAGTATTGACAGATTAAAGTATTTGGAAGAGTCTTTCAACAAGAGTACAAATAGTCGCGAATGGAAAATTGGGGTGGCAAATAGATCAGTATTTGCAGATGTTTGAACATAAACTCCGATTTGTCAGCACACCAGATTAACAAGTTTTACCTCACAAAGTAGAGGAAATTACACGTTGAACTGTTCGCCGAAAGAAATTCTGGAAGCAAACCGCTTGTGGAGACCATTTCGTACAGCAACCTGCGCGACATCGATTTTGGCTTCCACGCATCGGAAAATGTTCACACATCCGTGTCTGGTGGCACTGCAGTTCCAGCTTGGCTGTCTGATCGGTGTAAGTTTGGTCACGCCGTCCACCGTCCAGTCTGGTTACTTTGCAGTCTGTCGTGTCCCCATATTAGCGCTATCTATCATCTTTATTGTCCACTCTGATCTGATGGTGGTCGACAAGATTGCAGTCTGCACGACTGAAAATTGGACCAGCTTTGTGGCCAGCTGTGACCCTTGGAACCTGTCGGTTTTCATTAAGCGACCAGCTCTCATCATGCATCCAAATCAAGGGTCCTTCTACCTTAAAATGTGTGGATAGTGTGGCGAAAGACCCTGCTCTAGCGAATAGATTTATTGGCTCTGGCACTTGGGTTCTTGAGAAGCAACCTTCGGCCCCAAGGGATCACCGCTAGAATTTTCCTACGGACCTTGTGAAAGTCTCTCCTTCCTCGGTGCCTTGCGGCGAAATTAGATTCTGACATGTCACTTGTTTCAACAAGAATCGCCGTCGCTTTTCTCTGTTGATCAGAAAGATCTTTTGTGCTGAGAGCAAGAAAGCTGCGAGGTGCTCGTACTAAATCAGAAACACCCTAATAGTCTGCAAGTACTTACATTCGTCTTAATCGTTTGTAGCCAACAAAAGCCTGCGAGTTAACAGCTGTGATCTGGTTCTGTTCAAGGCGCCTGCAATGCAGGTAAGAATGGCAAAAATGATAAGCGATTACACACACGTTCGCCTTTTAATTTTGCCCAGCACAAAACTCATTTTAACAGGAAACAAGACCTGGCTTTATTTCTGTGCAAAACGGCATTAGAGAAAGTCATGTTGAATGACGAAGGAAGATTCTCAACTCACAGTTCAGTGACTGAGTCTGGAATGTTTTGCGGAATGTCGGTGAGACCGGCGTTGCGGCAGTCGACGATGCCGTCGGCGCAGAGGCAGCCCTGCGGACAGGCGGTCGGCACGATGCACTCGCGCGGGTGCGCGTTCTCTCCTCCTGCAAGTGCAACAACAATGGCGCGCATCAGTCGTAGGCTGAAGAAATAGTTCGTCTCCCATGCAGACAATGCGCGCTGCTTCCATCCAGTGCGTCGAAGAGATTTATGCCACTGCGAAAGTTAGCTAGCTCTTTGAATTTTGTGTAAAGTACAGATAACAACCAAAGTGCGCGAAAAAATTTGTGTTGACGCTGATGAGTCATTTTTTTCGTACAAGTGGACGCCAAAGATGAAACAAGGACTCCAGAAACAACTTATTTCGTTCTGGTGGTGATCCTGGAGAAAAACGGGGCAAGTTTCCGACAAAACACATGAAGTATTTTCTCTTGACAAGGAGAGTCAGTGCTCGAGAACTGTTTGTTCGGATATTTCACAAGGCCAGATTTGTTGCCATTTCTAGGCCATGAACTTTTGTGGAGAGATCCTGGGAGTGGTGGGTGAAGTGTTTACATTTCCTGCTATCAAGTGCCTCCTCACATATTAGGGACAAACAAAAGCTTGGAGTAAGAAAAATTATTGTATTCATCCGGTTTGTTAGCAGAGTCATACACCCAGTTCAACATGCATTCTGTTCATCGCGCATTGTTGACATACGACCACCTTTCGTGATCTTCAAATTATGTTGAGGTTTGTGCTCAAAACCACGGTGCCACCACTTCGCTTGACAAACAAGGCACAAACGGGGGGAGGAAATCCTATTTTTGGACCAAATTTATGAATTGTACTTGTTCTACCAAAGGCCCCAATGCCCATTGCGATCAGTGAACGAACACCAGGAACTGCTGACCCATCGTTCCAGCTGACGGTCACGTAGGGAATGCACATCTGTGAGAACGACAGGTTCTTCTCTTTGGGAAGGAACCAATTTTTGTTCAATTTGTCTGCACATGTACCATGGAGACAACAATGTCGTCTCTTGTCTTCCCAGGGAAAAGCCTTTGTGACCACAGATCGAGGTGTGGTGTGATGTTTGTTCCCATTTGTACGTGTGATCGTCTAAATCTGTGCAAACTTTTGCTTTTCTTGGTAAGGTAAGCACAATTTTGGCATGAGGGCACTATTATATCACCTTTCTTTGCCTGACTGACTTTCCTTGAAAAAATGTCTCCTTTGTGTGAAGCGATCCTCATTTTTTCTGCAAACAGAATGTTTGTGCGATCCACACAAGGACAATTGTAGCAGATAAATGTAACCGTCTTCTGTGTTCCACGCATTGTTTACAACCCTGCTTACCTTTGTGTTGTCTGGTAAACATCACACGCAGGGAGTAAACACTGTGTTTACCTCAGGTATGAAATCCCCCTTTGAGCCTGGTTTTTGTGCCACAAAAGCCTGTCAAACTTCAGGCTGTATGTGCTTGCCGTATATGGTTTGTGGTGACAAGTTTTTATTTTATTTTTTTCAGCTTTCATAATAAACCATGACAGGTTTTTCAACCACAGCCATTTGTTACCTATTAGATGCTACACTGAGTCTGTCCAAAATGCCATTCTATTAACAGCCACTGGGGAAGGTTTAGCGGCGAGGATGAGTGGGCAGGAAATCCTTTTCTCGTTCTGAAACATCCTCATATCTTATTCAGCTCACAGTTTCTGGGCCTCTCACAAGACCACACCAGGTGCGAAATGAGGGTGCCGCTAATAAAGCCTGATTGCCTCCGATTTTATTTGTGTGTGTGGACACTTCTAAGCGCCTCTGCTGTTGGCGCTCATCCCTGTGGCTTTTATTCCATTTCCACTTGAAGTGATCCGCCGAGGCTACTCGAGTTCATTCCATTCAAAAACAGTCTTGTAGACACACATTGAATCACGGGTGCAGAAAGCAGAGCGATGTTGCCGCAAAGGAAAAGTCCTGCACGGGGTTAAACCCACACCCAACAGATTTGAAGATTGCAATGTCACTTGGGTGTAGTCGTTGTTTGTTTTGTCGCACCTGCAGGTAGAATGGTGCACCTTGTCCTTTTCTCCGACGTGGTCAGGTCACGAACAACTAAAGTGTGGTGAACTCGAACAGGTTGGGCCGTTTCCCACTCGAAATGAAAGAATTGAGTGCGCTGGGTAATAACCGGACCAAGTTGAGGCTTTTCTTCAGTAAGGCAGGTTTCGTTGCGTGATCCTTCAGTGCACGCACCGCCTCAGCGAGAAGAGCTCGTCTCTGACGGCGAAGGAGTGATTCGCTGCATCGTTGGCGCCGCACTCGTCGACCACCGCGAGTGCTGACGTTCGCTGAATTCCACCGCCACCGCCGGAGCTTGTGACCTTTCTCAGACCCGCGCACAACTGTGTTTGCTTTGGCACGCGAAAGAAAACTTACAATTAATTCTGACTTCATCACAGTTGTACAGCCGCGTGATCAAATCCAGTGCACATTAGGTGAGATGAAAGAGCATTTCGGTTGCATTGAGTGGTGTATTTACCCCAAACAAGGCCTCTGAGAGTTATCAAATGCCGAGCGGCACCTTTATCTTCCGCTAACCCGCATCCAGAATGTCAAACAATGCTCGCGGAGAGGTCTCATCTGGATCCTGGCTTCTTCATCATCTGGCAGCGCTCAGCCCGAGAAGCGGCCGATCGCAGGTTGTAGTGATCGTCTCTATCTATGACAAATAGCCTCGTTCCTTGTCTCCATCTCTTCCCAAAGCAACAAGCAAATCGCCGGAATCAGATGCGGACGCATCCCCGCTCGGAAACAAAGCTTTCCACCGTGCGGCAGCTCTTTTCTGAAGGAAGATTCTGTTCGTTGTGCGCGGTTGAAAACGAAACGAATTCAAAGCTCGCAGAAAAGCCGCGGCGTACCCTGAAGAAAATTCTGCAGAGTTCCAGAACAAAGAAAATGCAGGGAGACTATTTTGCTCTCAGTCAGTTTTCCAAGTAGATTCAGTTTCTCTCTCCCAATGTGGGAAATGGCAACGTTTCAATATTTTGTCTGTTTCTGACAGTTCAACGAGTGAAGTGTCTGCTCAACACATTCCAGATGAGCAAATTGCGAATATTTCTTCGAGTGGAAGCAAACAGATTAGTTTCAAGACATTTTGGGCTGCACCTGTCTTTCTCAATAGCAAATGATCATTGAACACCAATAAATACACCTTCGTATTGCGGCTGCACATGTGCGGCGGGAGCGGGGAGCGACTCCCGGCGGGGCGGGCGGTGTCGGCGCCGGAGCCGCGGCCACTGCGCGGAGCTGCAGCTCGCGGGGCGAGGTCAGAGATCGCGCACCGATCCCCGAACAACGTACACACCGCATGCAGCGCGCAAAAACATTTCAATCCCAGCAACATTTGCTTCTCGAACAGCTTGCGAGCGCCGATTCCAGACGTGCGCTGCAGGACGTGGCTCGCGGTGAATGCCAAAACCTCCGAATCTGCTTCTCAGACTTTTTCTCGGATTGACAAGACGCATTTTCTCATCATCTTTGCGGAGATGAGAAACTCGCACCGCTTCTGCGCATAAATCAAAGGTAGAACCAGCTTGTCCACTCTTCCTGATGGACGTAGCTCCGGTTCTCAACTTCCATTTCATCGGGCGTTTTTGCCTGCTCGTTGTTTAGATCGATGAACACCGTGGACCCGAAACTCATACGGTTTCCTTTGCCATGAGCTGGGTGCTCAGCTCAAGTACTGCTTAATCTCGGGGAACCGCAGAGCTGGATTGCAGCAAACAAATTTATCCCATTGTTTTGCTAAGTGATATCGGATCTGACGCTTTTTCTGTTGCGCAATAAGTAGCTCCTAAAGTAGCGCAAATCGCTTCGTGTCTGAAACACGCGTCTTGTGTTCAAGTACCACAAATAGGATTTCCCACTTTCCGTCACGAATTCGGCGAGTTGGTTTGATGTACTCACCGCTGCATTTGAAGTCGGACTCCTGCAGCTCGGCGATCTCGACGTTCTTGAGGTTGTGCGGCGCCGAGCACTTGGTGATGAGCGCGAGCGTCGGGTGCATCCTCAGCCAGCGCGCCAACCACTTGAGGTGGCAGTCGCACACCAACTTGTTGTCCGATATCCGCCTGGTCAAAACAAGGCAGCAAAATTCTTGTCTGAGAACATTTCCATTCTGGGTCGACTTGTCGAGATATTTCAGTTCCAAGCCAATTGATTGTACTCACGCGACTCTCAACTTGGTCATCGACTCGAAGATGTCTGAAGGTAACGTTGTCAGGTTGTTTTTGTTGATTGTGCTGAAAAAATGGACAAGTGCAAGTGATCAGGGACACGACAAGCTCGAATGAGTTCTGAAGGCAACACGGAAGCTGTTTTAATTGCTGTGTCTTTCTGGCGATGATCGGTTGTTGTTCTCCCGCCTGACAAGAGGCGACACGGCAAATTGATGATCATCTCAGTTCAGCTGTGATTTTCATGAAGCAGGTCCTGTTGTCTGATCTCACAGCTGATATTTTGCGGTTAGATTGCAGTTAATCCAGTTTGAGGGTCTTATCGGTTGTGGTTTTACAGCTCTCCAGGTGGGCTGGAATAACTGCGTTGTTTCGCAATGAGTTACGCATGCACTTTGACAGTACTCACAGTATCTCCATGTCCTTGTAGCCCGTTATGGCACCATCCGTAACACACGTAATTTCGTTGCTGTCGAGTTGGCTAAAATAACAAATCAGAGGTTCTTGCTCAACAAGTGGTCAGAGAGTACTTTGCCAGAGATGTCTGCAAAGGAAAAAAATTACAAAGAAAACTTCTCGTATTTCTGTTCTTGAATCAGAACATGGCCACCTCAGGACAGTGACAAAGTGAGAAATCCTGATGAGGTACTTACAGATTTTTCAGGTGCGGCGCGCCTTTTATGGTTCGTCGTCCTATGACTTGGATTTTGTTGTAGCTGAGATCTCTGGAAATACAAACACAAAAGACGGAGTGTTAGTTTCAACAGGGTTTTCAAGACCTGTCAGGCTCGTTGACGGTGATGTTCAGTCTTGCACCTCACAGCAAGGTTCATTTTACAGACTATTTGCACAGATGACTGCTTTGTCCACCCTTTTGCCATTTCAGGAACATTTATTTTGGTTCCGTTGTGGAAAAAATCCCTCGTGATATTCTTTTGGAGTGGTGCAGTTTTTCGCAGTCAAGTGTTCTGCCACTGCTCCAGCGATTTCAAGTTTGGGTGTTGAGGCTCATCCACCTTCTTGTCAGACCAGTGGGACCCCGCCTAGTTTTTTCTGTGCCTAAGGGAGCAAAATGACATGAGGTCAACTGGATTTTTGTGGGTGGGGTCGCCTGGGCTCGGTTGGGATCAGCTGGAGTATTGAATCTGTCCCTGGTTCGTTGTTGAGTTGCGAATGACGAAACTGATTGACAACTCAACAGCAAAACCGGCAGGTTACCTTTCGGAGGTGCTTGCTAGAGCAAGAGAGAATAGAAATCAAAGTTGTTCAAATATGGAAATGACTCCACAACGCAAAGCAAAAGCTCGTTTCAGCTTTCTCAAAATTAATTTGAATATTTTTGTGAAGGTTTCAAGTGTGGCAACTCCCACCGTCAAAGGAGTATGAAGCAGTGATCTATTGGGGTGACCTGCCGGTGCATAAATTTGTTTGGCTGTGACCCCTCGCAGTTCCAGATATGGAATATCAAATTTGTAGCAAATGTTTGCAGCCCTATCCTTCACATCTTTGTAAAATTCCTTTGACATGTCCCACAGAGGTAAGAGATCAAATGTAAAGAAATCAACCTGGCGCCGTGGAGCGGAGTTGATAAGATGCCTGTATTGTTGAATCTCAAAGTGAAGGACATATTTCCCACCTCACAATTCACAACAGACAAGATGCGTCCACAAGGAGCAACGAAAGCGCGGGCATAAATCTGGGTAACAACCTCATCTCCAGCTAAACACACGGAGGCAGCAACAACATCCTTTTAGGGAAAGCAATCGGTCACAAGATTTCGTTTGAAGGAACAACTTTGTCACAGCAAAGCCCAACATCAATACTTATTTACTTTTAATCATTTATGGTAAAATAAGTCAAGAATGCCCTCAATAAGAGCCCTGAATAACGCCAGTTGACTGCCCATAATTCCTTTATTGGGACTTTTCACTTGCACTCACCAGGGGTTACGTTCTTCAACATCACTCCGGGAAGATGGATGACTTCTAATCGGCTCTCCCGTGAGCAAAATTGCTTTTCTATTGTCCATTCGCGAATTAAGTTTGCAGTTTCCTTTTATGTTTCTTTTCAGCTTTTGGTTTGGGGAGCTACGTTGGACATTGAACGGCTACAATCCGTGAAATGTAATAGTCCAGAGGAGAGATAGGGGTGTAATGTATATCTCAATTTCAACACATTTGTTGCCCTTTGGTGGGGTAGAAACACACGAGTACCTATTACGTTATTCGCCAACATGTTCGTGCACAGAGGTGTCTCGCCTTCGTAGAGATTTCAGCATCAGAAGATCTGGTCCACCCAGATCTTCTGAAAACACATCAACAGCGCAAAAGCGCTTGGAACAAAACTGTGAGGTTCGCATGCTCACGCGTCTCATCTCAGTTCAGACTTCAGCCACACAAACAGGACAGGGCACCAAATTAAATGTTTATCGAATTTTAATGAAAAGGAACTTTGTGGTCATTTGGTCGTAAAACTTGCATCCGCACCGGCGGACAGGTTGAGGCGCCATCATTACATGTTGATATGAAATTCTACAATTCTTGTTCGGTGTTTTTCGCAACGAACAGGCTGACCCCAGCCCAGTGGCAAACATGGCTTCTTGGGCACTGTCCAACCGCTTGTTTTATTGCACATTGTACAATTTCATATTTCATTCGCATGATCAGAGTTTACAGACGTCTCACCCAGAGAGTATGCATTATTCCAACGCCTAAAGTGCTTCATTAGAAGAAAAATGTTGATTCTAATGAAGATCGAGATCTGTCGTTTCGCCAAGGAAAAGAGATTGGAAGTTGCAAACTCAAAAGGAATGCCTATAGCGTGCAATGTTTTCTTTTTCACTTCCATGAATGCATTTCGTTGTTTCTTCTGGACGCTCGCATTTTGTCGGCAATGGTGTGTTGCAAGTTTTGACATTATCACACCAAAACCTGCATTACGGTCCTCCCACTGAGTTGAAGATGAACTGAGTGTTTTCTTGCCCACATCGTTTAGCTGTGTGAAGCAGAAAATTGACTGCTTGCTAGGCTGAAGAATTGGCACTCGGCATACCCGTGGTAATTTATACCTTTTTGTTGCCTCATATTATCTCGATTTACAAATGAAAAAACAGCTTCAGGATGGTTCTGCTTTCCAACCGAACTCAAAAGAGTCAGCCAACTACGAGGCTTGTTTCATTAATATCCAAACTTTTGCGATGGCATGAGAATGCGAGCGCCGATCAACGTGATTTCTGCGCAACTTTGAAGGACGGTTTTTTGCAGTTGGAAACAATTTATTTTTTTCAAATTTTTCCAGTATAGAGGGGGGGTGTACCCCATTGTGTACACATGTCCACATCAAATTTGGCGATGGCCTTCCCATTGGTTTTCATGGTCAAAGTGCAGTACTCCTTCACTCATTGTCCCAGGTTCTTTGGCCTTGTCCTTCGAAATAACAGCCACCTTTGTCAACACACTTCTGGTACTGCATTTCCAGTTTAAGCAGGGCTGCCTTGAACTCCTCTTTGGGTATGGATCTCAGGCACCTCCCCACCTCGATCTTGAGATCATCAATGCTCAGGAACCTCCTGCCTCGGATGATGTTCTTCAGATGTGGAAAAGCC
>JAAUXT010000860.1_pt1 | contig 32444 bp, 26 predicted proteins | sample 7278171 | NCBI WGS metagenome assembly JAAUXT01 (sample SAMN14350112, study PRJNA611818) | marine sediment metagenome | isolation source: surface marine sediment (1.8m) | place: French Polynesia: Moorea | collected 2018-08
AGTGTGGTGTGACACACCAGCTGTGAAAATAGAACCACCGCTTGTCAGGTGGCGCCACCGAGCCAGTCTCACCCGAGATACCAACCAGTGTGTTTGTGATATCACTACAGATGAGGGGTAGATCTCGTCTACCTGAGTGTTCGGGGGGAGGGACCTCCAAAACAAGGTTATTGTCACGGAGTTATTATGGGTTTCCTCTTCGTCGTTTTGCACAACCGCAACCTCTCAATTGTGTGTTTGGGGAACGAAGTGCTCCAACGAGGTTGAGGTCAAGCCAGGCCCAAGGGGCAGGTGAGTCCGACCAAACAATGACGCTGTTCGATTTACACCCGAGAATCCGAGAATCTGACAATTCTCAACATCCGAGAGTGTAAATCGAACAGCATTTTCATCCCAAAGGATCCGAGAGAACATCTGAGAATCCGAGAAAGTTTGGGGCTCTCGGATTCTCGGGTCGAGAGTCCGAGAATTCTCGGAAGGGAAATGTAAATCGAACAGCATCAATGGCAGACCCCATCCCTTCCTGCACAAAGAGAGGCCCCTCCTCCCGGTTAACTTCCAGTGTTATTTTTTCAACATCTGAGGACTCGTTTTCACCTCGGAATTTGATCTGAGGAAAAGTTTTGCAACTAATTGTCAGAATGTGCTTTCTACGAATTGTTGTGGAGCCTGTGGAGCCAAATTGAGCCAACAGTGGAAAGTGAGAGGATTCCCATCAATTGTCTTTTGGTGGCTGAATGTCACCATAAAGGCCCGAATATATGGAAAAAAGAACCCTCCTGAAACATAAAATTTGAGAATTTTTTTCTTTATAACCACCCACGTCCTACACCAAATGGTTTGGTCTTAAATTTGCGCAGTGCCCGATGTATTCCCATGTAAATGAATAAATTCAGTTTCTTGTGAGTGGAACCTTTCATGTGGATGTCAAACCATATTTCTACAAAAATAACCCACAAAATTCGCTTTGAGACTTGTGGAAACAAACCCGAACACGTTGACCACACCCACCAACACGGCACTTGCAACAACTTTGTCAAGAGTCAACCGATTGTTTTTCGAAACTTGATGCAGGCAAAGAAAGGAATGTCTTCTGTGTGGAAATGTCTCGCTGATATTCGCAGTTACATCCAAGTGTTGCTACGTAATGATGCAGTCTTGCGTGGTATCTCTCCATTGCGGTGTGCCTTTCATGCAGTGGGATCTGTCAGATTTGTGGTCAAGTGCTTTTGTAAGTTCATGTACTCACGAGGAGTTGGAGATCAACTGCCCTGTTTCCATATACCACTCTCTTCAGGATTCAAGGGTCAAGGCCAGAGCTGTAGGGAGGTTCAGGGAACTGTGGGATGTTGATTTGGGGGGGGGGGGAGTACCACCAAGCGTGCATTCACTTGGTTTGAATGGTGCACGGGGGCTCATGGAGAAAGCCCCAATGCCCTCTTCTCCACATTGTGGCTGACATCTGCACACTGGTTCACAGAGATCCTGCAGGATGTCCAGGTTGGTTTTGGTTAGTGGCTCTGTCTTCCTGTCCTTGCGGCACAAATGTCTGGTAGACAAGGCCACACATGACCAGCATCACATTTGGCGGACCCTTGCGTTCTTAGAACTGCGCATCAGTCAGAAGATGCGGTATCCAGTTTTGCGCACTCTTTCTTCATTTGCAAGTTGTTCTTGAGGGTGCAAAATGTGCCTCCAGTGCTGAGACCCACGCGTCTGGCTGTATGTCACTGTCTGTCTCTTTTCACTTTGGCAAGCATGGGGTTCTCATCCTGCAGGGTCCCCCACCCGGGCTTCTATGCACTTGCTGGATTTTAGTTGGAGATCTGGCCTCAGAACTTGGACATACCCTGCAGCAAATGAAGCATGCCACATCTGGATCTGTGAAGCAGCTGTGTGGGTTTCCTCACTGTGTCATCTGAAGAATATTTGGTTTGTTGGCAAACTTTTATTTCCTGATTTTAATTGAGTTTGGAGTTTGTTGACAAAATATGAAAAGTAACAAGCGCAAAACATTGTGAAAAGTTTCCGCATTTCAAACTTTTGAAATGAGAAGCACAAGACATTGCAAAAAATTTCTACACTCACTTCAAAAATTTGTGCGTGTCATATTGTTGTGTTACCAATTTAATTTTGTCTGCAAAAGCATGACTGAAAGTCACAGGCTGATAATTTAGACCTGCTGCAAAATCAGCAGGTAGCACGACAATCCACCACCACCTCCTCAAAATTGCCCACCCAATTTTTCATTTTTGCTCGGTGTGCACATTCATACTTAAAGCAATTTTCTGTCTCTGCAAACGATCTATCTTCGTGTCTGTTTCAATGTAGGTCCAAAAATAATCTTCCAAGTGTGTCCAACCCACAAAGCTACATGAAAGTCCTATATATACATTGAACTTTGTGGTCCAACCATGTGACCGAACCGAAGCAGCCCCGAAGGACAATTTATTTTCATTGATGGGTTCGATCCAGACAGGCAAAAATGTGATCACTGTAAATTGAACCAACTCGTGGTGATGCGGTTTGATGGCATAAACCGAAAGGTACAGCCAAAGACATTTGTAAACGAGCAGGTGACGACGGACGGGCCCGTCTGCATGGTCTGAAAGCGCGCGAATTTGGTTGTGATCAGATTCCTAGATGGCAGCAGCGGAAACGGCAGGTGTCGCGGCGGAGGCTCCACCCACTTCGCTGTGTTTGGAAGTAAAACCGTTTGATTGACAACCAGCTGATTCACCAAAATGGCGGCCTCCATGGCATAACAGCGAATTTGTGATAACTGCTGCTAAACAAATGCAGAGTTGCCAAAACTGACCCACGAGTTTATAGAAAAGGTAAACCGTGTGTGCTTCAGTATAATTCGGTGTGGTTTCTCCTGGGTGTTGCATGATTTGGGTGAATTTCGCACTTTCTCAGTTCAACCAAAAAGACTGGCAGGTGTTCAGGAAAAGGACCGGAAGTTTGTCTGTTCGCTCCTGCTGCAGCTCCGTCAGAAAGTGGCAGTGTGAAAAACTTTCACTGTTTTGCGGCTGTTGTGCAGAGATCTGGAGCTCATTGACTTCGTCATGATCAGTGACCAAGCACAGCGGTGCTTGTGGGTGGCGATAAAAGGCTGCTTTGAAGGTTGTGTCTTCAGTGCACGCTGAGGAAGGACCCTCGTCGATCTACATGTTACATTTGTCCAACAGACAAGTCCTGCGAACGACGAGGGTCCCCTGGGGCCAGAGTATTTTTACAACTGTGTCCATCCTGCATCGTTGACAGCTTCACGCCTTGTGTGCAGGTCACCGGGGCGATGGACAAGGCGCACCGGGACCTGCTGGAGGAGCACCGCGCCATGTTCCGCCAGTCGGTGGAGGTGGAGCGGCTGCTGCCCTTCCTCATGGACGGCGAGGTGCTCGGAGCGCCGGACATCGCCGAGATCAACAATCACAAGTCCCGCGAGGGCAAGGTCAGTCGAAAGGGGGAGGGGATAGGATTGGTGCAGTGGATGCGAAAATGTCATCCGGTTTTCGAAACTTTTGACCATATTGCGCAGAGTTTAAGGAAGCTTCCCAATTTGATCAAACAAACTATCGTCACGTGTTCGCGTATTTCTAAAGAAGTTTGGCTGCAGACGAGATCGGATTTTTGCATTGCTTGTTGCAGGTTGACGCGTTGATTGACCAACTGGTGAAGGCCAAATTTCAGAAGACATTCCAGACTCTGTGCATGGCATTGGAAAACACCTATCCACATCTCCTCGAGTTGATGTTCCTCGGTGAGAAACACAAAGGTAGGTGGACTCCGTGTGTGTATGCCCCGCGTTATGACAGCCTGCAATGAAATGGCCAGACACCCAGAGCCAGGAGACACTGGTGCCTGGCTGCTTTGGGGTTCCAGCTGGAACCAGGAGATATGGGCGTCTGGACTTCTGTCGGTTGAATCTGAAATGACTTGATGCTCATCAATGAAGGAAGGAAGAGGGTTGGGGTTTGAAGCCGTTGGGCAAAGAATTGAAAGGTAGAGACATGGGTGTCGGCTTGTTTCAGGTCCAAACCCAAAATTGTCAGGAAATCTTGAGTGACATTTTCAAGGGGTGCCTGGAAATAGTCGTGCCTCGTCATTTCATTGCACAAGCGCGCCCCTTCTGACGATCGGTTCACTCCTTAGTGCAGCAATTGTTTGTGCACCTGAGAAACAATGCCCAGTGTGTTCGGTCCTGGTGGTCAATCAAGGTCTTTCCCCAGAATTGTTTTCCAAATTTTGACAAGTTATCGTCTCTCGGTGCTTGGGGGACTGCAAATTCCACCCAAAAGAATCCGGCAAAGTGTAGCATTGTTTGTTGTTGGATTCCGCCCAAGTGAGATGACACTGTTCTCATCAGGTGACAGGAATGGAAATGTCCAACTTTTGCCAGAACAAAATCGTACACTTTGCGCAATTGTAGCTGTCGGCTGCATCGGGTCCCAATGCCCGTGGAAGTTTATCTGCTGACTACATGTCGCAGTGCAACGCCCAAGAGAGCACTGTTGACGGGCATTGTGTGTTGTGTCTTGTATCGTTTGAAGTTTGAACAGATCTGTGAGAGTCCCCCTTGAATTCTTCATTTTGTTCTGACATCGTTGTGGAATTTCCCCTTGAATTGCAGACGTCCAAAATGACACCCACGAAGAGGGAAAAATATAAACACAAACAAAAGCATCTGAGGAAACATGTGTTTGCTTTTGATGTTTACACGTTACAGTGTTTGTCCCAGATAAAAAGTTGCATGCACCTTATTTGGATCATGGCAGAGTCAGGTTCATACAAAATCTGGTGATTCAGCCATTTTGTGTTGTGCCGTGTTCTGCCCAGAAAGAACAGGTCGTGAGGCACGGACCAAATGTCCCAGCAGGACGAATCTCTTGCCCAGCCTGCGAAATCGGCTTTGTGCGGTTGATTGGTGCCAAGTTTGGTCATTGAAAAGGGAAGGATAAGTCTGCATAACCTGGTGAACCAGAGATGGATATGGAGCAGTGTTTTTTTGCCTTCCAACGGTCATCGGTGTCAGGTTCCTCAATGCAAACTTGACAAACTTTCAGTGGGATTTGCTTCTGGGATATGAACGTGGCGTTTTTTGGACTGCAAATGTGTCTTGAACGTTGGAATTGGACGGTTCATCTCACACGTATGGGAGCGTTTCAGATCAGCGCATTACGAGGCAAGTTTTCAAAAAGACCGCTCTGCCTTGCGATTTGGAGGAACGGTTTATTTTTGGACTGTCAATTTTTTCACACACTAAAGGTCAACAAAGAAGCTTTTTTCCAAGCAAACAACCAACTTCATGCTCAACTGTTTTCAATGAAAAAACACATGTCAAAGTCCGAGGCAATACGGTGGATCTGCGGTGCTGCCAACAGTCAGTCATCTTCTGAGTCAGAGGAACTGTCTCCTGTGTCATTCTGGACAAAAAGTGCATCCACCTTCACATTGTCACCTTCGAAATAAGCACCCTGGACCTTCACACATTTTTGCCATCGCAGTACCAGGTCATGCATGGTGTCCATGAAGACTTGTTTGTCCATTGACACCATGATCTGACGGGCTTCTTTTTGCAGCTGTGCAACATTGGTGAATCGGCGACCTCTCAGTTCTGCTTTGAGTTTGGGGAAAAAACTAAAATCACAAGGTGCACAATCCGGACTGTACGGGGGATGAGCAAGAGTTTTCAGGCCCCACTGTTGCATTTTGGTTTCAGTGTCAGAACAGGTGTGCGGGGAGGCATTGTCGTGGTGAATCCAGAACTGACAACCAGCCCAGAGTTGAGGCCTTTTTTTCCTGATTGACTCCTTCAAATTTGCCAAAGTTTGGATGTAAGCTTCTGAGTCAATTGTCATCCCTGGTTGCATGAATTCCATGTGGATCATTCCTTTGGCATCACAGAACATGGTGAGCATGGTTTTTCTCCCAAACCTGTCGGGTCTTGGAGTCTTGGGCCTTGGGTCTGACTTCTTCACCCAGCTGCTGTTGGCCATTTTAGTGTCAGGTGTCGATGTGCACAACCACGTTTCATCACCCGTGATGATGCTCTGGATGAACTGCTCCGGATCCTCCTGGTCACAAAGAAGGTCAATGTTCTGTTGGCAAACTGTGGCTCTTGTGTCCTTCTGGTTCTGGCTCAACTGATGTGGAACAAACTTGGCAGCTCGTCGACTCATTTTCAAGTCCTTCAAGATTGTTTGCACCACACTCCTGGCGATCCCAGACCTGTCGCTCAAATCGTTGAGGCTGAGATGACCATTTTCTTCAATGAGTTCCTTCACCACTTTCACATTGTCCAGTGATCTTCCAGTATGGGGTTGGCCACTGCGAGGAGCATCCTTGATGTTCTCTTGTCCTGACATGAAACGTTTGTGCCAAACTCGCACCTGAGTCTTGGACATTGTCTCATCACCAAACACACGGGACAAAGCTCTCCAGCATTGAATCGGAGTCTGCCCAGACTTGGCTAAAAACTTCAAGGAGACACGCTGCTCACCTCTCCTGATCTCAACTGGATTCACAAACAACAGCAGAAGCCTTGCAAGCACGGAAAACACAGCGATCCGGGTGAGAAAACTCATGGTTGCAGCCAAGAACTGATGTGTCTGGTCATCGCACCGCAAGTCGAGGACTTCGTGACCCACTTTACATGTGCCTGAGATCGATCCCCATTGATAACTGGCATGCCTGATTGCCTCACAAGAGACAACAACCATTGTAGTCTTCAAATCCAAAAAATGAAAAAAATCGGTCCACTTGGAGCGGAGATTTCCTGACCGGAGCGGTCTTTTTGAAAACTTGCCTTGTACCGCACAGAAATTAACTCGAGGAGAGGCTTCAGTCGTGTGGACTTGAAGAAACAATTCATTGCAACCAACCTGTTTCAAGTGTACCGAAGGACCAGGCACTTGACTGGGAGTGTGCTCCAATAGGGATAAGCCAAACAAGCCAAAATGTGTCCCACATATTTCGATCCGCAAATGAAGCTCAGGCGAGAGAAAGCAAAAGTGACTGCTCGTACTTATGAGCGAAAGCTTGGAATAATATTTCTTTTCATTGTGAACGATGAAATTGTGCTTCATTCACGGAAAGGGGATTTTCGACTTCAGCGTCATGCCTCGCAGACACTGGCTCCACTTTCGACTCTGTACCAGATCAAGGTGTCAGTCGGCTTTTGATTTTGAGCCCGGACAGGTGTTGAAGCGTTTCTGTCCTCAAGCCGGAACAATGGACTTTCACTTCGAGGGGTGACCCCGACTCGGACAATGAACAGAAGGATCACATGGAACCTCTGTGAGCGTTCCGGTGGCTTGGATACTCCCATCATTGGCGCAGTCTCAATTTGAAGGTCGGACGTCATGAATTTTTCAAGTCGGAAGTACCGGGTGATCCACAAGCGGCGGGGCGAGGGCGAGCCGGGCCCCGAGCCGGCCGGGCGCGCGGCGGTCAGTCCGATCGACTTCGACGGGAACCTGTGGCGTTTCTTGCTGCGTCGTAACAAGCGTCGCCTGCAAGGTACGGTGAACTTGAAGTGCGGCGATTCGTTTTCCGTCTCTCCTCTTCGGATCTTGCCTGTGAACTCACTGAAGGGCGTACATCTGCGACTGCAGACAAGCACAGAAGTGCGAATGATCTTCTGCGAAGCAGCAGTATTGTATTGGGATTTGCAATGCGAGGGATCGCAAGTGATTTCACGACCTGCGTTTGTCTCAGTGCTTGTCTCCGCTGGTGGAGTGAATCGTTGCGAATTATTGTTCTGCATTTCTTCACGAACGTTGGGTCTGTTCGAATCACTCTGATGATCTCACAGGAATATGACAGTTTACAAGATCGACTCGGTGATTGAGAAGACTGTTTTGATGTGTGTGTTTTCACGTAGTTGCCCTGTACACAACGGCCTCCTGTTACAGAAATGAAACACCCCGAGTATCGGCATTTCGGTTCATGTTTCTGAATTGGATACGCCCAGTGAAATGTTGTGAAGGATGTTGCCGCCCGGAACTGAAAGAAAAGACGACTGTGGTGGCTGAGCCGTTCTTGGAGAAAGGCAGCTTCGGGGTATGAGCTGCACTAGTTGACCCACTCGCGTTGGATTCCTTCCCTTGGAAACTGAACTGAAAACAACAGGAAGTGTTTTGCGCATTTCCTCTGTTCATCAGACTTTTTCGCGGTGTGTTCAGATTCTTTTGTCCTTTGTTTCGTTGTTGGGTGGTCGTCGTGTAGGTTTCACGCTCTGAAATGCTGACAAGCGTTCTTGGTTCGGTGTGTTGACGTGGGTCCAAAGTCGTGCAAACTGCAAGCAGAGTTGGACGCACCGATTGAGCCGTTGTACGACGTATGAGGATGTCCTGAGCTTTCAAAGCTGCTCGTTGTGCAGCTGTATCTCTGTCACACGTCATTTGCGACTCATGGAGCCAACTACCTGCTGAGCTGAGCAACAGTAGTTCTCTCGGAGCTGAATCAACCCCAAAAAACGGTGGTGCTTCTTTGCTGCGAAGGACATTTTCTTGCGGTTTCAGGTGAGGCAGGTTTGCTTTTGCAAGTACTTTCACTTCAGAAACAAGCCTCGCTCTGTCATGTTTTCTTGGAGGCCGAAGAACTGTGTGTTGAATACAAGTGGATCTACAGGCCACGTGAATGTTTTCTGTAGTTTGTGCGTGCCTCAGCCTTTGAAGAAGATCCACTGAGATGATACTCGTTGAATGGGACATCCCAGAAGAACGTCGCTTCATGTTCTTGCCAGGGTGTGTCTCCATTTGCACGTTTCAGCTACTCGTGAGAGGACATCGTGAAACTAACTGTTCAGTGGGTCGACCATCCACGAATAGATTTCTACAAGCTTGTGGTTGGAGTGACGCCGAACGGCGTGGTCGTCTTCCGTTCCCAATCTCTGAAAAAAACCCTGACTGATTCGGTGCAGAAAATTTCTGTCGGGAATGTTTGCGTGCTGAACTTTTCGAATGGTTGAATGAAGTTCTGAAAGCGTTGGTCTCTGACACGTGTGTGAGTTACCATGCTTGTTGCAGTCGAGTACTTGCCCATTTTCAGGCAACCACTGGAGCTATTTCGGTGAAAAGATTTACACTTTACGAGGCGACTGTATTACTTATTCATGGGTGTAGAGCTGTAGCTAAGGTACCCTGAGGCCTTGTGCAGCCAGAATGTGATCACACTCTCCATCAGTAAAACCAACACACGCGTGACACAGGTACAGCAGTGAGGACAGCAGTGAGGCGGTGCTTTGAAAAGTCCGTTCGGTTGAAATTGCCTCAAAGATTTGTGGTACACGACTCACTCACAATGTTGTTTTTGGGTGACAGGGTTGTGAGTCGATTATGACTTGGTCGTGGTTTATTCGTCGATCGATGGGTCACAAGATTTATGGGTGGCCAGCCTTGGGACAAACTGGCCTCCTCCTGTCGTTGGTTTTTTGGGGCCACTCAAATGGGAGTGTGTTGGGGGCAGATGCGACAAGTGTGAACTGCACCGTTGCGCTGACTCGTCAATACCAACGCACGCACGCACACACACGCACGCATGCACACACATGAACACCACAACACCCAAACTTCATGGCCTGAAGGCCAAAGTGTTGTCACTTTTTCAGGTGCTTTCAAGCGGGCGACCAAATCACAGTTGACATGTTGGCATTGTTGGGATGAGTTCCTCTCATCGCTTTGATCGTGTCAAAAATGAGAGACAAACTTTGGTTGGGACATTTTATGTCTCCGCAAACATGACAGAGTTTGGGTTCAAGAAACTCACAAAATTGAATGCGTAAATTGTTGTTTTTCTTGCAAAACATGTAACGTGGGTGGATGATTCAATCTCACGGCTGTGGTGCAAAGCTCTGTCGCCACATCGGGTGCATGTATTTTCCGGGTGACAACACTCGTTGTTCAGACTGATGCGAGTTCATGGTGCCTGGAAGCAAAGAGGTGGTCGTGTCCAAATTAGGCACTGGTGAGCTATGGTTTGTGTCCTCTCTTTTTGTGCTGCAATTCAGTGCGGTTGGCTTGGTTGAAACCAACCGGACGCCTTGACTTTCAAAAGCTTGAGGCTACTCGGTTGTTTGCCCTGTTCACCATTGAGACGTTCATTCAAGCAAAGACAGTGATCGTTTTTGCGAAAATGCGTTGTTCAGAAAGTTTCAGTGCAGTTGAAAAATATACGAGTCTTTGTCTCGATTGGGCGTCAAAATGCATGTCCTTTTCATGGGTTTGAATCTTTGTTGTGACCAACCTCATGAGGGTTTGAACCTTTCAAAAATTTGCAAGTCAAGTCTGAACTTTGGTGCATGCTGTTCATTTGGCTGGCTTTGGCACTGTTGACTTGGCTTTTGTCCAGTGTAGATGCCCTTGAAGTGGACGGTGACAAACGTTGGTTGTTTCCGATACTGTGGCAGAAAGCCTCCAGCCTCCAAAGAGTACGTGTTAAACGCTTTCAAAAATGACAAATAACCGGAATTTTATTTTGATTTCTTCAGAACACAAAGTTTGAACACCAAAGAACATGGAACAAGTGTTTCTTTAATTTTCCAAGGAACAGAGAATTTTTCAGGACATTTTTCCCATGCAGTCCAAACTTGTATCCGGCAGAGTCAATGGGGTTGCAACACAAAACTGCGATCGCTCAACACTAACACAAGGAAACTTTGAACATCCGCGCAAACTGTGTGAGTCAAGAAACAAACAGGTGGCATGTCTGCGCACACACCACTGTCAAAAATGCTAGAGTCCAGAATGAACAAACTGAAGTCAGTCTTGAAAGCAACATGTCTCAGTCCATGGGCGGGTGGCAGTCTGTCACGGATGAAGCCTGGGCGTCTTCACGTTCATGGGTTGTCCACCTGGGCATTCTCCAGCCTGAGGTGACGAAGCCCTTCGAAATACCCTCCCTGTTTGTCCACGCACTTCTGCCAGCGACGAGGCAAGTCCTGGATCGCAGCGCGGAATTCCTCAGGGCGGATTCCTCGGATCGCTTCTGTGACAGCGGCTTGGAGAGCAGTGAGGTCTCTGAACCTGCGCCCGCGGATCACCCTCTTGATCCGGGGAAAAAAGAAGTAATCCGCAGGCGCAAGGTCCGGAGAGTAGGGTGGTTGTGCCAAGGTGTGGACACCTGACTCGCGCAGATTGGCTCTGGTGTGGTAGGCGGTGTGCGAGCTGGCATTATCGTGGTGCAGTAACAGAGAGTGTCTGTGACCGAACCCCGGAGCCTACATTCTGGGCCGACTGCGCCTCACTTTCTCCTTGAGTCTGCCCAAGATTCGAGTGTAGACGAAGTGGTTGACGGTGCGCGCAACAAACTCGAAATGGATACAACATTGATCATCAAAAAACGCCACTAACATCACTCTTCTTTGAGATCTGGGCCTGCGCGCTTTCTGGGGGCGTTGGTCATCGCGGCCGAGCCACATTTGCGATTTTTGCTTGGTGTTGGGCTCGTAGGAATAACACCAGGACTCGTCCCCAGTTATGATCTGACGGAGGGTGAGTGGCTGCTGGGCAACAAGGGCCAAGTTGGCACGGCAGACTTCCAAACGGTGCTGTTTTTGCTCCTCTGTAAGGAGCTTTGGAACAAAACGTGCTGCAAGATTCCGCAACTTCAAGTCCTTATGGAGGATGGTGTGCGTCAACCCAACACTTATCCTGCACCTCAAAGCGATTTCACGGACTGTGCGATGAGCATCTTGGTTGACCAACCTTCTGACATTCTTGATCATGCGGTGGCTCCGGGCGAAAGCAGGGCCCCCGCAGTGAGGGTGGTCCAAGCAGCTTGCGTTGGGATCCTGGTGGAAACGTTTGTACCAGTTTCGCACTGCACTGTGCGACAGAGTCTGGGCACCATGAACACGCCTCAACCTTGTCCAAATGTTCGCTGGAGTCTCGTCTTGGGCTGTAAAGTACTTTATGACGAAACGTTGCTCGGCTCTGCTTTGCTTCCCTGCGCGCAGAATCCTGTCTCCCATGTCTGACTTCCAAAAAAATTCCCAAGGACGCACACGACTTCACAAAGCACGGACAGTCACAATGCACCCCGGCACAAGCACGCACTTTGACGACACACGACGGAGTGAGAATCGCAGACTAACACACAAGCCCCGTCCACTCCGCGCGGGGTCTCTCGGTGCAGTTCCTTCCAGACAAAATTACTCAACCTTGAGGACTGTCTGCGCATCGCTAGATCGACGAGGAGAAGGCCAGAAGTCTTCCTCCTTATGTGTGCAAAGTTGCAGTGGCTGTGACCAAAAAACCCGCACAGACAAACCTTTAACACGTACTCTTTGAACGCCCCTCGTACGCTCCCACTGTATAAAATGACTTCCTGTTATCACTGAACGCTTCGCTTCCCGACCTTCCTCGACCTGCTTTGATCGTTGGTATCTCGCAGCGAACACCCGCCCCTGTGCTTGCTGCGAGGGATGACTGGGCCTTGGTGTTGAGCCCAGGAGGGAATCGTCGCTCGTGCCTTGACAAGATCTCCCAAATGTTGCGCCTTTGCCCACCCGGTGGCTTCATTGGGGACACTCTTTTGACAAGTCAGACATGTGATGTCCTTCTGGGAGGCAATTTTTTCAGACTTTTGAATTTTCCCTTGCTGATTTATCTGGTCTGATACCCCGTCAGTCGCAACTTGAAGGAAAAGTAATGTGTGTAGTTGCATGTGATTTCTGGGAGGCCCAAAATGCAGTTTCGGTTGGTGAGCACTTGCAGAGCACAAAAGGAAGTTTCAGTTGAATAAATTTGCCAACCCATATCTTCAGGTTTGATCCAGGACAGCAGTTGAAGTGTTGCGTTTCTCAAACAGATTGGTACCAATTTTCTTTTGTGGGGAATTCCTCGGATCAGTGCCCAGTTTGGGCGTGGTGAGCATGGTGTTCAACTTGACTTGATGTGCCGGCCAGAGTTGTGTGGTGAGCAAGGTTTACCACCCAGAAGATAACGCATCAGGATGTTCTTTTGCTGTTATCACGCTCGTGTTTGCCGATTATCGTGATATGGACACGACATTGTGGTCGAGGTGTTTGTGCACATTTGGAACCGTTCCTATTTATGCCAGGAGATGGCAGAGAACGCGGTCTTTTGAAACGTGGTTTCCCTTTCTGCGGTTTGGAGTGCTTCATTGTGTGCCTTCCAACAAGGAGCCTTTTTTCGTTTGAAGAAAGACTGGGCTGGAAAGAGAGAAGGATTCATTTCCCACATTCCTTTTCGTGCAGAATTTTCTGCAGCTTGTAAGAAACTGTGCAAAGCGCGTGAACTACTGTACGCAACAGGACGCACTTGTGAAGGGGAGCAGGTTCCATTCATTCAAGTTTCCTTCGACGAAGGTTTTGCGAGCACTACATCACCAGTGAGTTCCTCACTGCTGGGGTTGGGATCTTGTAGTGCGGACTCAGTGACATGGCGTCGAACCCGAAGTTGGGGTCGGCCACAGTGAGCAAGGATCTGTACAAGGACAGAAGGAGAGCTGCTCTCAGTTTGGACTTTGCAGTCGTTTTGGATGTCCTGCTGAAAGGTATGGCTCTGAACGGAGACGATGACTTCGTTTTGTTTCAGCTTCCTCCTCTGTCCAATTACTCCTTTTGACTTGGGGTGCTTTCGGTGAAGAACCGCAAAAACAACAAGAAGAAATTGCTCAAGGCAAATTTAATCCAGTCTGAAGTGTCCCTGGTGTGTGTTCATCAGTTTTCCTGAGAGGAAAAGGGGAGATTGGAGCTTTTTCTATGTGAAAGTGGTGACCTTGATTTTGACCCACTGCAAAAACAAAGTTGGATGCGCTTATCCCTCAGTTAGAAAAACTTGTGAATTTGTTTCCTTTTTGCGCGTGTTGTTGACCCGCTATACATTTCCCTTCCTTGTTGTGATTACGATGTTCCACACTCAAAACCTCAGGTTTTTGGCGGCAATGGCAGCAATGTTGTGCTGTCATCGACGTGGGTCCCAGTACTTTGTTCGCCGAAGCTGCCTGTGGCAGGTACAAAACCACACGCTTCAAACGCGTTGCACTTGCAACGGGGATTGCGCGGAGCGTAAAAGGGAATTGTCCCGCATCATGACTCCATTCGCTGCTGGAATGTTACACGAGAGAATGTGAATGCGAGCTTGTTGGCTGGCGGTGCCTTTGCCCACACAGGATATAGACGTCGTACATGGCATTGATGGAGTTCGTGTGATGTGTTGAGAATGATGTCTCAAAGCGACAAGTGACATTTTCAAAGGCAAGCAGTTATCATGTCTCGAGTTGAGGTGCGAGTGTTGTGTGCTGCAGAAAAAAACAGGCGAAACACATTTGCAGTCAGACTACCTCGATTCCAGTTTGTCTGGGCTTCCCAAAGAAAGTTGCTTCTTGATTTCGATCTGAGAACATTTTCTTGTTTGTTGGTAAAAGAGCAGACTGGGAAATACAACCAAGGTGGCGGCTGAGGGTTTGCTTTGGTTTCCTTCGCTGGTCGTCCCAACAACAACAGCACACAGACAAGGACACACACACACACACACACTCACTCACTCACTCACTCACTCACTCACTCACTCACTATCTCACTATCTCACTCACTCACTCACTATCTCACTCAACGCACACACACCTACAAATCCACTCACTCGCCCCTTTCACATGCATACAAGGGGGTCTTCACAATACTCCGGTTTTTTGTCAAAAATAACAGTTTTCGCATGTCAGATTTTTCTGGAAAGGGTCTCATTTTGAGCACAAGGAAACCCTCATCTGCACTACTAGCACTTTGGCACCATGTCACACACTCAGGTCAATCCTGACCCATTTCCATTTGGGTCAAGTTGATCTCTTTGGCGACCACTCACACAGCTATCAACCAGCAATTCCTGCAGACGTTTGACCAAGATGTCCTGGTGGATTCTGCTGTTCCTGGCTCTCATGGCATTCACTGCCAAAGCCCAAAGAGTGGAACAAAGGGCAACAATCAAGTTCCTTCAGAAAGCTGGTCAGACTCCGGTCCAGATTTGGAGATCACTGCAAAATGTCTACGGAGCTGCGAGTTTGGGCAGGACTCAAGTGCGTGAGTGGTTCAATCGCTTCAAGGCTGGCACAATGGAGACCAGTACTGCTGACAAACCCTGCCCCAGATGACCAAAGCGTCAAGCCAGATTTGTCAGACAGATCCAGAACATTGTCCAGCGAGATGGCCGCACAACCCTGCAGAAACTGAGTGAACAGACAGGCCTGACACCCTCATCAGTCCACAGAGTTTTGCACAAGGATTTGCACCTTTCCAAGATCTCAGCGAAGTTCATCCCCCGGGTACTCACCCAAGAACAGAGATTTCTGGGCAAGGCTTTGCAGTGAGAATCTGGCGATGTTCAGGAGAGACAAGGACTTGCTCGAGCATGTCATTACCACAGATGAATCTTGGTTCTCAGTCTTTGAGCCAGACACCAAACAGGATAGCTGCATCTGGACCAACAAGGGGGGAGAGAGACCCCGGAAAGCCTTGCACTCACACTCAACCAAGAAGACCATGGTTGTCCTCTTTTTTGACACTGCTGGTGTGGTGCATCTGGAGTTCATGCCAAGGGGTGAAACAGTGGATACCGACACCTGGATTGCAATTTTAGGACGACTCAAAGAAAGCATCCGGAGGAAGAGACCCATCATGTGGAGGGGAGGCTTTAATGGGAACAAGGACAGAGACTTCCTGCTCCATATGGATAATGCTCCATCACATGTGTCCATCAGGTCCTTGGCTTTCTATGGTGAAAATGGATTTGAGTTACTCAGTCATCCGGCATACTCCCCAGATCTGGCTCCGTGCGATTTTTGGGCCTTCCCCTTTGCAAAGGCACAGATGAGAGGAACCCGCTACAGGACGATCCAAGAACTTCAACAAGCAATCCGGACAGTCTTCAGAAGGATTCCAGCTCAAACTTACCAGGATGCAATTTATGAAATGCCCATCTGGTGGAGTAAGTGTGTGCAGGCCCGGGGAGAGTACTTTGAAGGCAGTGGCATCCCCCACAACCCGGACCATTTGCCCAGTTCGGATTCAAACTCTGACTCAGACTGAAATGTTATTTGGTGTTTGTTCACCGGTTTTTGCATTTTACCCCAAGTTTGGAGACTGTTTTACAAAGTTTGCAATTATTTTTTCAAAGAATTTTGAGCATGGCATGGTATTTTGGAATGCAAAGATTGTTTGAATAAATTTTCAGAAGTTTCCGAGCAGCCAAACTGCTTATTTTTGACAAAAAACCGGAGTATTGTGAAGACTCCCTCGTACGACACACCAACTCCGTTTATTTGACAGTTTTCAAAATCAGTGAGAGGTGTGATGTTGCGACAATGTGACAAAATGAGAAAGCATACAGGTAACAGAAATGACATGTCACGTCAGTCTGACAGCAAGCGGCACTCTTCCATTTGCAGACACGTCCAAAGGTCAACACGGAAGGGAACACGCTGATGCGATGATTAACTTGGCGCCTCTTTGTGTTGCAGATTCACAACCACTGACACTAGACACAGAAGATGACGTCAAGATCACATCCATGAATCCCACAGGTGAGCAATTTATTTGCAAGGAAGTTGTGCACCACAGAGTCGTTCGTGATGTGAGCGTTGGTAAGATTTGAAACGCATCACGGAAGTCACCTGTCGCGTTGTTTCTGTCACAAATATTGCACGAATCATCGTTCAATATGTGTTCAGAATAACCGAGTGTGCAGCACAAGTTCTTTCTTCACATATTGAATGATAATGAGTGAAATAGTTGACTTATACAACAAGTCAAAACTGCAAGAGAAGATTCGTGGCCAGAGAATGAACGGTCGTGCTCTTAGATTTCATGTTTGAAGATATCGCACGAGTTGCATAATAGCGTGTCTTGCAGTTGTACGAACTGTTGTGCAGTTTTCTGTCACATGAATGAGATCCAATGGACCAGCAACTTTTTGCTGAAGAAACTTAAAAGTACAGATCTGGTGCGTCACTGACTGTCTCACGGGCTTCGACTCCACTGTAGTCAACGAAGCTTCCAGAATGGGTTCAGTGGGAATTCGTAGGTATCGCAATGTGGTGTTGCCAAAAAGACGAGGTTTCCTCTCGTGGTGTGCACATGTTTTCATTCAGCGAAGCAGCGTTTTGTTGGAAGTCATTGATGTGTGCGAGCAAAACACCCAGCCTTGTTCAAGCGTACTTCGATGAATATTCTCATTGCAAAACTCGGTCTGTGTGTCTGTGTCACTGGGACTTTTCACCGTGTGTGGCAGAAATCGATGTCGAACATGTGAGCGGCAAAGCTTTTCCCGCTGAACGTTCGATCAAATAATTGAATGTTCGATCTTGATGAGGCTTGGCCTCCAGGGTAGAGACCACAAGCTGCCCTGCTCTGTCAAAGAAACCAATGCTGTTTGGGTATCTCCTGAACAGGAAACTCCTCCCAAGGAAATCAAGTGTTTGAGTCAGTGTTGCAAAGGTATCAAAGTAGGCACATTTTGGTTTGGTGTTGACAAACGAAGACTGGTTTTGGTGCAGTTGTGTAAACACCTCATTAAGATGTACGGGTTGAACGTTTAGTTTATTGTCCAGGTGGGGATGATTGTGCTGGCAAGATGACAACGTTGATGAGATGTGCAGCGTGATTTGTCATCGCCGGTGTGCCTCGCGTGAGACGGTGCAGCCAGCACGATGTTGCGAACTGTGAAGTGTGAGCCAGATCATTCCAATTGTCGCTTCAGGGTCCGTCGTCCCTTGTTTTTGAAGCTTGATTGAAGTTGTGTTGTCGTGCAGAGGACGGTGTTGGTATTGTTGAACCAAATGCGAAAATTTATCTGTTTGGGGGTGCGGCCAGCAGCTGCCCTGGAAAAAATATTTTGTACAGGCTTCGCTTTCGCGCAGCTACGACGCTCGTCTGTCGTTCTTTTTTGCTCATCATGCATGCAACTGGTGATCACACAGAAGCGTTTGCTTTTGCAAGTGTCGCCGAACATGGCGAGGTCCAGGTACTGCAAACAACATTCAGTTGTTTTTGTGTGCAAAGAGTTCTTTCCGTGCACAGTGTGGTTTCGTAGCTTGCAGACGACATTGCTGTCGGCGGTATCTTGGTGCAGATTGTCGTCTCGATACTTTTCGTCCAGGTGTCTCGTGTGTTGCAGTTTTTTGGCGACGTAGTCGGCAGATAACGAAGCAAAACTGTGTAAACAAACGCACACGAAACATTGGGGAGTCTGCCAATGTTTGCGGAAGAAGCTTGCGAGTTTTTGCGCGCCGTGTGATTCGGTTTGAACAACTGCCTCGCTGTGGAGAAAGCATTCATCCAGAGCTCGGTGCTGAAACAGGACTCGACAAAGGTGTTTCCCCACTGTTCACCACAGGTGAGTCTTGAGAAGCTTTGCGATTGAACCGTTCTTAGTCAACTGAATATTCTCGTTGTTTTTCTTTGGGCTTGCTTTCCGGAATGTGCTTTTGGTTGCAGTGATTCCTCCAGTTCGTCGCACCGGAAGTTGAGTTGTGTCAGCTCGAGATCATTCGTGCTCAGGTTGAGGTTGTACGAGGTGAAGTAGGGCTCGTCCGAACTTCCACAAGTTTCAGTGAGGATAGTCATGTGGCATTCCTCTGCGAAGGCAGGTTCAGTGAAGGTTTGTTAGTTGAAATCAAGACTCCAAACATCGTTCCTTGAAGATTGTCAACACTTTCTTAACGTAGAGAAGAAGAGGCAGGCCACCATTAGAAAGCAAAAATGCATGGGATAGTCTGAAAATTGACAAAATTCCTGGACAGGTTTGAAGGGGTTCGGGACAAACAACTGCAGTAGGTCTGCAATGTACAGAAGGGCTTCTTTTGCGTTGTTAACAGGCGCAGAACTCTTGATTCCAAGTGACAGCTTTCCCGACGCCTTGTCGCGATAGTTTGGAAATAGAATCAGTGGTTCTGTAGGTGCGTGCAAGGGAACCGTGGCAGTGGATCATTTGCCATTTTGATTTCGCAGTGGTGTGTTGGGGACGTTTATGGGACCCACTTGAAAGGATGTGGGTCTGCTACCTGTACAAAGCGCTGACGGCGGTGTTCGCATCTCTGCGCGCCGCCTCGACAGACTGTGTGTTGCGCGGCTGGGGATCCAGGCTGCGGACACCTGGTTGTCTGTCGCCTGGTCCGTGATTGATGCATTTGTTTGCACGTACCGCAATCAGGCGGTGAAATACATTGAGTTTCAAGCCAAGTTGAATCTGAACGGAGAGATGGGTCGTCCTTATTGCCTGTTTCGTACAGTACCTCTTGATTTTGATAGGGTCTACTCTGGACCCCCCCCCCCCGCCCAACCCAGCCCAACCCATCACTCTTTCTGTTTTGGTTCAAGGCTTTGTCCCCAACAATTCTTCTTCAGACAGATTTTGTGTTGAATCGGAGTTGACGAAAACAAAAGTCGTGCGTTGCGAAATGAACATGGCGGCGTCTTGCAGAAGAGCGCCACAGAATGTTGTCGCAGAGAAAAGCGGCTTCAAGTGACTCAGGTGTTGCGTATGAATTATGGATGATATCGAAGTGCAGGGCGTCGCGGATGAGCGATGGCATTTCGCTTTTGTGTGGTCAAGCTTATGGATTGGCGATTGGCAAGCAAAGCGGTGTTGAAAAAATTTCTTGGGCCGGTGAGTACGAGGAAGTATTCCCTTCTACCTTTCACGACCTGATCATGATACAATTGAAATACACTGGTGTAATTATCAAGGCAGAAAGGAATTCATCCTCGTATGGTCATACGCTTGGTTTCCAAGTCTCAGTTGTTGAAAGTGAAAGGGAATTTCAGAATTGGCTAGTTTGGTTGCATGAGTTCCCAGTGTTGTTTCAGGTGCAGCTGGTATGTCGGCACTGGACACCACAATCCAACTTTGCAAGGATCATTGCCAGTGTGCTTTCATTCAGGCAGTTTTGTGTTGCTCAACATTTCCAGAACACAGTTGAAAGCGCTGTGAAATTCGTCCTGCCAAACCTTTTGTGGAAACCTTGTTGAAAATACCAGCTCTGCGGCAGTGAAGATGGCAGCATTCTGCAGAAGGATGCAGCTTCGTGTTGGCGGCGGGAAAATGTTGAATCATCCAGATCAATGAAAAGCAGCTCATTCCAACGTCTGAACTGAATGAGAAGCTCGTTGGTCCGGCAGTTGTAGTTCTGACTTGCTCAAAAGTCCTTTTGGTACCCAGTTGCACAACCGAAGAGTTTAGTTTGTTTGGTTGTGAACTAGAACTGCTGTTGTTCTTGTTGTCGGCTCCTGGGGGCTTTTCAAATGTGATGGCAGGTGGAGTTTTTTGGCTCTTTGTGAAGGCATGTTCAGAAGTTGGATTCACTACTAACATTGCAACGAGTATTTTGAAGTCACGTCGGAGTTGAGCACTCGTGCACGCGGCGTTGTTCCCTGCTGGTGTGTGTCGATTTTGTGTGTCGGGCACAAGGCCCGAAGGATGCATCTCAGCTTGACCAGCAGAAGGCTTCACGTTTGTGCAACACGAACACGCAATACGCGCGTAACTCGGGGTGGAGGCCTGACGGACCTGACACCGCCTTGCCACAATTCCCGTGTAAATTCAATGAATAGCAACGAAGGTCCAGAATCATCCGGTGTCGCTTCAAATAATCCACGGTTGGTCACCAACGGATTATTTGCCTCTTGGTGGTCACTTTGGTGGAAAATTATATCCGAATTTGCGTAAAGCTCGGGACCCAGGAATGAACATTTATTTGACAGCTTGCAACGTCCAGATGCTCGTGCTGGTCACAAGTGCACGGATTACTGAACCTGATTTACATGTCGCTTTTGGATTAAGGACATGAGGACCAGAGCCTCAGTGTGTGGCTCCTCGCAACAATGTTCCCTGTTGCGACGCTGTCCAAATATCAAAACAACAAAAGAACAAGAAAACATGATTTCACCACGTTGTTGAGCCTCACAGGCACGCCACCACCAAGGCCCAGCAAAAGAAATTCACGTTGCAAAGCCCAGCTTCAAACCTGGTGGTGCAGAAATCAAGTCATGTAGAAATGTAGTTCGTATGCCAGGAAGGTTCTTTGAGCAAATTTGATCTCACAGCAACTCGGACAGCTTTGCTCCTTCACTAATGTGATTTTGTGTGTTCCGGCAGGATTTGTCGCGCTCGAGATGGAAAATCTTGATTAGTCTTATTGTTGCCTTCTTACAACGCAATTGAATCATTCTTGAACTATCCAAGAAGAAAATCACGAGACGCATTGTGTGACTGATCAAATTCCAGTGTTTGTCCTCTGATGTTATTTGCAGCGATATTGGAATTGCTGTGTGTTCCCTGCCCCTCGCCGCACAGAACTGCAGCAGAACTTTTCAGTCTTCGTTGCAGGCGTTTGTGTGTGTGCGTGTTGAAGCAAGTTGGTGCGTGGTCAAAGAAAACTTGCAGACGACACAAGCAGATTCTGATCTCGAACCTGGTTATAATCCAGACCATTAGGTTTTTGGACCAGAGACTTTTGTCCAACATTGGAGCAGAACAGAACTGCAGCTTGGGAGGTTTGTGTGACTCCCGTTCGATTTGTGTTGATTTTAATTTGGCTGTTTCGGTTTCGATGAGGAAATAAAGTGTCTGTTGTCCTCGTTTGTGTGGAAATGCACTTGTCGCTGCATCGTCTACCAACTGCAAAGGAGCGTGACAGGAGATTCTGTGACAAAGTGAAGTCCTTTGATATGGCTGTCATCCCCGCAGGGTGACATCGACGCCATGCATTCTTCTCACGAAACCATATTTTCTTGTTCCAGCCATTTGTCACGTGCGGCCACTCTGTTGTGCGATCAACCGCTGGTGCAATCTTGTCCGATCTGGCGAGACCCCCTGTGACTGGCAGTAAATTTCCACCATTCCACTCTCACAGGCTTTGCTTCTTCATGGTGACTGTCGCTTCCCAAACCTTTCGTGAAATTGTGGCTGCAGACAACACTTCGACTGAAAACTGCAGTCTGTTTGATCCCTTCTTACGAGAAGCGTCGAGATGCGAGAGAGACAATTTGTGAATGTCAAAAGAACTACGTGCAACGACTGTTCCGGCATTTTGGGTGAACAAATGGCGACAGACTCAGAACCTGTAGACCTTTTGTGTGCGGTGGTTTCACACTGAAACCACCCCGCCAGAAACACCTTGATGTGCTGACAATCACCGACCTACCCGATGGAAACCATTTAATTTCCTGCTTTGTTCTAAAATTACAAGGGAGGTTTGGAGCTCAGAGTGCATTTCACCTGTACGTATGGCTTTGTGATGTCAAGCGCTCGATAGTTCGATATACTGCGGAAAGAAGTCAGGGAAAATGACAAAACTCGTTCACACTGAAACACCAACATGAGTGCACAAACCTGCACCACAAACAACTTTGTTCGAATTTGTTCTAATCCTTTCCTGCTGAAGACTAAAGACCTGCAGAAGCTGCTGAAAATGTGCATTGCTGAAGTGCATTGAAGCTTTCTTGTGTATTGATGGAACCGGTCCTGTTGCTTTTGATTTGTAAGTCACCTCGACTGCCATGGATACCACAACAGCAGTAACGTGTCCTTTTCCTATGTGGTATTTCAAAAGTTGACAGGCAATGTGCGCTCTTCTTCGGTCGATTGCAGACTTGGTAACAATGGAATTCGAGCGTGTGTGATCGAACTGGAAATTGTGTTGCGACCTGACACTGGAAGTGAAGATGATCATCGCGCAGCTTTCAAATGCCACAATATTGTGTTCCCTTTGCTCTGGAGTGTCATTTTTCTGAGAGGTAATCTTCGCTGCCGGGTGAATCTCGCGTCTCGAGGCTGAGCCGTGTTTCCGGCGGGGGCGCTGTGGGACGCGGAGTGTGGTTACCTGCCCGATCCCTGTTCTCCTTTCCTCACCGCAGCGTACCGAGAGATTGGAACAAATAAGAGGATTAAACAATGGATGATTGCAAGAGGAGTAATCTTCTTACGAAGTGTTGGTGAAATCGCCCACCGGGGTAGGATATTCCATCTCGCTGCTGTCATTATCTTCTGCGTTTCCCGTTGCTTCTCGAGCACCTGTGCATCTTCACACAAAGAAGGAAGATTGCACTACGGATCCTGAAAACTTTTTTCGGGGCACTGCTGTGTCTTTGTTTTCCTTGTGGTAAAATGTATTGTGGACCATTCATCACGGATGTCGTTCGATTGATTGCAGCGTGCTTCAGAATTCCTCGCAAAGCCAATCGTGCAATTAGCATTTGGAAGCCAGGAAGAAAAAGTGGAGCGTGCTGTGGAATTTTAATTTTTGCCGGGTAATCGTGCTTGATTGAGCGTAAAATTGATTTAATTGTTGTTTTCCCGTGTGTCTGTTTCCAGTCCAGACAAAAAATGATCATTGGAGCCGCAGACAGTGAAGTCATGTTCAAACGGTGATGTTGGTACTCAGTGTGGCAGCTGCAAACGGCCATTCCGGGCAGGGGATGCAGATCTATTAAAAGGTCCTCATGTGTTGAATATTCAGTGCAGCAAAGAGAGGAAGCTATGAAAGTGGAATCTAATTGGATGAGACGCGGTATCTTGGATCAACCCGGCTGTCGGTGGAAATGCCTTTTAATTACTGTGATTTGCATCACTGCTGGTGAAGTGGCAGCCCGGAGATCTAGTGTCCTCGAGTCGCGCAGCTTTGCTCAACGGTGCGGTGACGCCAGGGAGGAGGGGAGCTCCTTGTTCTCCGGTTTGGAGTGTTTACTTTTTGCGGAAGAAAAGTAAAGTGCGAGCCGAGTTTGGATGGTGTCGCAAAAGCAGTGAAGGCCATTGGAGGACGATCAGAGAGCTGGTGTATGACGGAGCAGCCCTTTCACTGCGAAGCGAAAAAAAAACAACGAATGTCGTGAATTGTCACCAGCAATTGGAGAGGACACCTGTGACGAGGAACAGGACCAGAGCTGCGCCTCATGAGGTCGTGTCCGCAGAGGGCCACACGCTTCAGCCAACGACTTCCATTTGACAGCTGATCATACGGTAATAAGTAGTTTAGGAGAAAAGTACAGCTCCATTGAAGCTGTTCGCGCAGTGTCAGGTGGGGAGTCGCCAAGACAGGATTGACTGAACGCGCGCGCTTCCCCCAAAGTGAGTGATGCGACTTGCCAAGGGCTCCTGGCAGAACCGTCTGCCTGACAGAGAAGTGGAGTTGACAGCGAAAAAAATTTCTACAAACGAAGAATGACTTGATGTGCACTCCACAATCAGGGGAAGCCTACAGCGCAGTTGCAATGGAGGAGTGCTTTGACAATGTGAAGCAAACAAGGATTTGTGCGAACTGATAAGGCGAGCTCCAAAAATTTCGCTTTTGCTATGCAACAGTTCACTGCAGATTTGTCAGTGTTTCCTGCGCATCTCAGCTGTCGGCGGAGAAAGGAAGACAGGAGTGGGAGGAGTCAATATTGACGGTCCGCAGGCATGGTGTAGGGTGGGCGCTGTTACTAGGTGGTCAAGCTCCTGGAGTAAATAGATTGCTTCGCTGTGGAGACGCAAGGGACTCTTCGGGTTTTCGTGGTCATGGAATAGAGTTGCTAAATCACATTTGCTCATTGACGCACATGATGCAGTGGTTTGCTCAGGCCATCGTCTGATACCCTGTATTCATGGCGAGTGGAGGAGTTTCTTGCCAACTCCCTTGTGTGGATTACTAACCTGTGCGTTCGGAAGAAATCCGCAGGTCCTGTGATCATGAATGGTGCTTTGAAATCTGACACGGCAGACTGAAACGCCTTGCAACAACGAGCAGCCTGATTTAATACTGTGCGCGTAATGGTAAGAGCTGGATAAGGACCATAAGCCGTTGGACCAACAGATTGATGGAAACGAACAAGCACGAGCAATGGATCGGTCAATGTGGCAGGATCACTTGGTGCAAGTGAGCAAACTGTTTGTGCAGCACACCAAGCTGTTCATGCACCGCAATGGGGTTCGCGACACACCGGACAGCAGCGGCCCCAGCCCCGCGAAGAAGCACCACATCGTGCCCCGGACGCGACAACTCGACGGCTACGACAGCGACTTCGAAGGTACGAGACACGCGTCTGTCATGTAACGAGTGTTGCCTGCCACCTCTACCGCAGAGCAGTCTGTCCACAAAGAGAGAAGAGTCCAACAAAATATTTGGTTTTTGCGCATCGGTGAAGTTTCCAACATCACGAAACGTAATTGGCAGTGCTGCTGTTGAGTTCGTCACTGTTTTATGGATTTTCGGTTGTGCGCGGGACACGTTACTGGCAGGTCCATATTTAGTGCTCGGTGCTCCGATGTTCAACTTGTCAGATTGCGGCCAGATACCCTATGATCCGGGTTAATAACTCTGCTGAGGGATGGCTCTTTTTTGACCCCACAATCATGAAACAACGCGCAGTTCCCTTGTTTCTGGGGATTGCAGTCATATTCTGTGCAGTGGATTACAAGGCTGGCAATCTTCTGCACAGTGTCTAGTCCCTGAGGAGCTCCCCTTGGGTCTGCCTTGTTTGATTCCCCCCTGCTGCAGAAATGTCGGGACACTCCTGAAACAACATGATCACCACCTACTGTCACTCGAGAGTTTGAAATCATCCTGTTCAGGAAGGTTCGTGGGTGGGGCGAGGCTCAGTTGCGACTCCTGCGGCCGCCATCGTAGTGAAGCTTTTGCAGCGACATCCGGAGGCGCCCTGTGCAGGAAACACACAAACCGCGAAGCTGGCGCTATTGTCATCGCAAAAATCTCCAAATGTCCATCAGTTCAAAAGCCGCAAACCAGCTGCGAAAGTCAAAAGAAGGACAACTGTCTCTCCTGTCTGTGTGCATAGTCAATGGGAAGTATTGAACTGCACTGAAGCACCCCAGTATGTAATATTCGGGAACCTTTTACTGAAATTGGTTTAGCATCTTGTGTGGGGCACGGCTGTGGTGATCGGTCGGTGCAGCTCGGGAGCCTCTGTTGTCTCCGTTGTGAGTCGCTGAGTGGAGTTTACTCTTCACGCTCTCACTGCTCCATCTCCGGAAATCGTGCAAGATCGGTTTTGAGACCATTTCTCGCGTTCCTTTTATCGAACCGATGCACTGGGTAAATGCAAGCACCGCCAGATTTCCATAATTTGACACAAGTTGAGGAAACGCCAACCCGGTCCCCATATTGACAGATGGCTGTGGTGGGAAAGGTCAATAATTGTGGGTTTCAAACATTCAAATCCAGCAGTTGTGATTTTGCAGACGTATTTGCAAAGATCCGTCACTTCGACGTCAGCTTGATTTACTTCGGGAAGATTCGGAATTTTGTGTGGAGGGAAGAAGCACAACACACTTTTCACTCACAACACTTCTAAGCCGAGGCTTTTTCTTGGGGGTGGAAGCTGTTTCAAGCTGTTTTGTACGCAGCCTTTAATGTTGGCTTAATTTGCTGCAGAGCACAAGAAAATCTTGGTTGTAATCTCCTCTTAATTAAACATCGTGTTCGACATGATGGCGTCGGGACCCAATGTCACAGCTCTGCGTCGGAGAGTCTTTGTTCCTGGAGGACTTCAGTGTAATTGGCCTGAACCTAATGAGGTTACATGCCTTTAAAAGCTGCATGTCACGGACAGATACTGGGGGCCCTTTCAAGGATGCTTCAGCAAGTGTTTCATACAACCCTTGCAGGCACGAACGCAGTTTCCATTTGCAGGGTTATCACCGATTTTTCACCATTTTGGACCGACTTGGACTCCAAACCGATGGGTCGTGTTGCTTTCCGGTCTGCACGAGATCGCGTTGTGCGCAGTCGTCGAGAAGTTAAAGCTCGCGAGGACCCTGGACCCTCCGAGTGTGTGCTCTCTTGTTCAGACTGCAGCAAACAAACGAAGACGTGGTGGTCTTGTGGTTAAAGTTCACACCTTTCACACTTTTCAGTTGCCCCTGGTATATACAACACAATCTGTTTCTGTTGGTTGTTCTTGGCGTGCATACCGAGTGTTGTGTTAAATCTGGTTGTCTGCACGTCAAACCACAATATTTGAGTAACATAAGCGGTGTTACTGTCAACGCACCTGTCTGCTGGAGACGGGGGTCCTGTCATTAAGCAGAAAATCTCAATCATCTAATGGCTGCTTTCCATGCGAAGGACTGAAGTGTCCTTGGAATCGATGTGCGCGTCTCACAGATGTCGGCTGTGATTTCAGCAGAAGGCGCGGTGCTTTCTTATTGACACGTCCCGTTTTGGTGCGAAAAAGAACGGGTCGAAAGCCTATCGCTAAAAAGGCAACACGTGGAATGATTACAGTACACACGGACTGATTTTCAAAGTGCAAAGTTTCTTGCTGCAAGGTTTATGAATTCCGGCACAGAAACACATTCGTGCGCAGTTTTGAGTGACAGTTCAGTGTCCGTGACAACTGCCCATTTCACGGAGTCTGCTTTGATGTGAAGCGGCCCGAAGCAGCGCATTTTCTACGTACAACAGAACAAATCGCGGAGCAAGGTCGGGAAGAAGTCAGATCGATACATAACAAGAATCTTTCCATCGTCCTATAATTTTGGACCTACCGGTGCTCCTGAAAGTCTTGGTCAAATCGATACAAATTTGCCAACATAACTCACAGAGTAAGTATCATCATTACAGTGACTTCAGGAGCACAAGTCCCATTGTCGTCGGAACTTCACGGTGCTTTGAGCGCAGGAGGGTTGGGATGGAAAAAGGTGTCTGCCAAAGAAGCACTACTGGGTTTTTTTGTCACGAAATCGAAGCTTGTCTGGATGGGTTTTTGGTCAGCCGAGAAGACTAACGATTGTCAGAATCTTCCTTCGTGCAAATCTGTCACTGTTGAGTGTGTTGTGACGTGGTCGACAGCTTCGCAGCGAGATGAAGTCTGGACTCCGGTTCTGTGAAAACGTTTCTCGGGGAAATTGCTTGTTCTCTTGGTTCATGTTTCGAAGCCACGCGCGGAGCGCAATAAAGAGCTGTTCGGATGGAGTAATGAATCTGGTCAGGCTGAAATGGTTGTCCACTTTCGCCCATTAGGCACTTGGACGGACCGCGGTAACAAGCTAAAAACTCGTGCGTTGCGACCAGCGACTGCAGGTCTCTTCGAACAGCAGAACAACGTTTGAGTCATGAATTTTCTCGAAGCTGCGAAGTGAATCTCACATCATTCAAAAACCTGAACAGTTCGTCAGATCGAAATGCGAGGCATGGTCTGTCGCAAGAAATCACGCACGCGCTGCAAAATGCGGACATGGAGCGAGCCTCAAAAGGGACCAGGCCTTCATTTTGACTTTTGCGTGTGTGTGGTCACTGCGTGAGCCTGACTGACCCCATCAATCCATAACAATACACGGTGCTTGTCCAATCCCTCGGAGGTTGAATATTTCGTGCAGAGCACGAGGGCAGATCCAAATCACCTGAGGTGTACGAGACGTATGAGGTTGGACGTCAGTTGCTTCAGGCTTCAAATTCTATTTGTCATTGGCAACATTTTCTGTTTGGCCAGTGGGATTTGGAGCGCACTTCTCGTTGCAGTTCCCTTGGTCCACGTCCATGCTGTTGTCAAACTCAGCAATTTGCCCGGCTGATAGGCGCCGGAGTGCGCGGAATGTGCGTTGTTTGATTCAGCTGAGAGGAAGGTTGCACAGTAATTGCAGACTCTCGTGAAAGCACTCTCTCACCCTCTTTGATAAAACATTGAAATGTAATCAAATATTCATTCTTGCTTGAATGTCACAGGCATCTGTATTTGCTGTCAAACAAATTAAATGAGAAATGGTTTTGAGGTGAAAGCAAACTCTCTGTGATGTTGCTTGTTGTGTCTGCCGGTACTGTTCAAAATGTGTGCGAAAAGTGGTTTTGAAACTTGGTTCGTGGGCAGAACCTTGGCGCTTAGTTCCTGAATGTGAAATTTAATGCCCGAGAAATCTGCTGTTACAAAACTACTCTGCAACATTCTTTGTTCAAAACTCCTGTCAGGATTGCGGTTGTGAGATTTCTGTTGCTACTGTCGTGTGTCAGCTTCACTCTGTTGGAGGTTAAATGAGAAGGACGAGGTCTGGGCAGCGTTTCCTTAATTGTGAACGGACTGCAAGCAAAGTCCGGCCAATTAAGATGTCTATTTCCTCTGCCATCTGGGTCGCAGTCCCCAGGTGATTCATAATTCAAGGCTTCTGGGGATTAACCACGACAATTTAGCGAAGCTGTGTCATATGCAGTTTGAGCTCAACAGACAACCGAGATGAAACTCAGGGTAATGACCCTTAATCCAGCCATTTATGAAGGCAGGCACGTCAACACTGGATTTTCCATTTTGTCACTGTTTTTTGCTTGTGAAAGCACTTGGTACTTCAAGTGCAGTTTTGGAGAACATTGCACCCGAACGTGAAAAGTTGGGCCTGCTTCAACAGCAGTGTCGCAGGGTCGTCTTTTCACAAAGGCGTGCTTCGTTTGAATGAAAGGCAGGTGGACGGACTTGTTTTCCACCTTGGTACACCAGGTTCCTGCGAACCTGTTTTCATGTACATTCATGTTTTTCGAAGGCGGAGGAACATATGTGGCAGACAAGGACAACCAGAGTCTGATGAGGCTTTAACGAGCCTGGGAGTCGGGGATTGTCCATGTGAAACAAAAGTAAAATGGGAAGATTTATGGGAGCGAGCCCAGAAGGCTAATCCAATTACAGCCGGGGAGGCAGAGGCGCGTTGGAAGCTGCAGTTGTCTCACTGTTACTCCTGCTGCGTTCTCTTTTGGTCTCCGAGAGCTGGGCTCGCGTTTCCATTTGAGCGCAACAAGACTGTCAGGCGCTACAATCAAATTTACCTTTGTGGATGGAGGAAAAGAGACATCGAGACCGGAACAAAGTGGACTTTGAGGCGGCTGAAAAAATATCCTGAAAGATGCAGTTGTGTGTTGAGAAGTTGAGCCTTGCTGGTGCGTGATCATTTTTGTGTCCACGTCATCGTCGACACTTGCAACTGGATAAGGACAGACACAATTAACACAGGGTGTGAAGAGACGAGGACACTAAACGCGGCGACAGGTTGGCACTCGACAGCAGGAATGTTGATTGACGGTGGAGACGGAAAGTGGCGTGGCGCTAATGAACGAGATTTGCGAATTCGCGGCGCGCGTTTCTCAACAACGGCGTCCTTGTCGCTTCACGTGTCATTGGCTGGATGAAGTGGAAGAGTTGCAAGTTTCAGCGTCGCCTTGGAGCCTGCGAGGAGCGTTGCAGTGCAATTTCGTTCGCGATTCACTGCACCAATTTTAACGCTCGGAGGGCTTTGAGAAGACATCGGTGTTTTGCACGCGAGGGGCGTCGGAGTTGGATGTGTCTGCGACCCGAGGCCCTCGCGACCCAGATTCTGTTCATAGGTGACACGTTCTGCTGCATGAAACACTCAGTTGCTGCAGAGATGTCTTCGCTTCTGTTCGTCCTGCGCAGGTTTCGTGTGGATCCAGTCACTCACGCAGCTGTGTACGAGCTGTAAATTTCAGGTGAAGGTCGTCATTCTGATGTTGTATCGCGCAGACAACAGACACAGAATGGTCTTGTCTGTGGCTGTGCAATATGCAGTACGCGGCAGCTTTTCTGTCAACAGCTGTTTGCAAAAAAAAAGAAAGAAACAGAACTCTCTGAGTGCAATCATCGCTGAATGAGTACCAACAGGACCCTTGCAATTTTGCGACAAATTTATGTGCTTGCCATGAGGACATCGATAAATATAGATCATAAGAAAGGCAGTGCAGTTGAAAGTTCCATTAGTTTTGAAGAATGGTTTTCGCCATCGCCCCGTGCGCAGGGAGTCGTCGCAGTGGAGGCGCAGTCGGCTCGACGAGGCTGATCGTGTGATCAATGACGAACTGGAGACGGAGTTGTGACGGAGCGCCCTGTACACCCCGAGGAGATGTTTGTTCATTTCGGCTCGCCCGGCCGATGCATCACCTCCCGGTATCGCTTCCTAATATCGAGGAAATGGGAAGACGCTCGCTGTGGTTGGATACTTGAGCCACAGCGAATCAAGTTTTGCCTTTTCCGGGATTTGATGTCTTGTCCGATGATATTGAGGCGACTGAGACAGACACAGAGAGCAGTGGTGGGGGCGACAGGAGAGGCCGTCGTTCGTGCCATGGGCGAGAAATGTAGCGAAGCAGGAACCTCAGCATGAACCTGCAGAGGTGCGCATGCGGAAGCTAAGAAAGCGTAATGGATCGGGCAGCGTGGCAAGACCATTTGCTGAACGTGAGCAAGCTCTTCGTGGAGCACACTCGACAGTTCATGCGCAGGAACGGAGTCAGAGCAAATGCCACCACGATCGGCAACAGCCTTGTGGAGAAGCACCCGAGTCCCAGGATAAAAAATCTGGATGGCAGTGATAGTTCAAGTGATTGTGATGGTAAGTGATATGTTATGTTTCTTTCAGAATCCTACAAGACCTCACTGGCATATTAAAGCAATCTCTTGCGTTCAGCTATTCAAAGCGACCGAAGTGGTTTTCTGGGATGAATGTCGAAGCACGATTCAATTGCTGAAATAACGAGACATTTTGCAGGCCGGTGCACAAAAAGTCCTCGCAAGAGACCTTTTCATCACTGAGGTGCACTGTGGACATTTTAACAGTCGTCTGTTTACCTAATAAAAAAGCACCGAATTTGGCATGCGTGGAAATATATCGGTTTCGTACAAAATATCTCATTTTGTGTTTGCTATCAAACATGTGTCAGGGTGTGTTCCGTTTCGTAACGCAATGCTCCCTGATTTGGTTATGAGAGAAGATGAAACGTGCAACGGCAGAGCTACTCTCAGCAGTGAGTGAGGTGTTGTGGAGGAGTGCCGAGGAAATCACTCTGGACGGAACGTGCTCGCCTGAGTGACAAATGTACGTGAGTGAGATTGCTTGGACAGTTAAAAGAGCAGCACATTCCGGACTTGAATGACTGGCAAATCAGGGAGACTATTCCTAAAGGTGGCATTAGAGTCGGAGGGAAGTGGAGATTAGTTTCTTTTGTAGCTTGATTACTCTGATGGATACCAGAGTGTGCCTTGATTTAATCAAGACTAAATTCCTGTCTTCGCAACAAATGAACCCTGTTTGTTGTCAAGGGAGACGTTGGCGCTTCCTGTTCTGGACCTGACGTTCAGAACATTCGTCTGAGCCCTTTTTCGAGGGAATAGCGCACAAATTGGGATGTACCCCCGAAAATTCGCTTTTCAGTGTCAAACACAAAATTGGTTGGTTGGTTGCACTTGCTTTCTTTGCCCATTGCTGAGGGAGTTGCAAAACCGCAGCAGCGTTCTCGTGCGGACCCGGAGTGAGTGGGAGGCCTGTGATGATGGATTCGCGACTCGGTGTTATTCTGTGCGAGTGGACTGGTAATGAGGAGGGAGCATTTACGAGGGGGACTCCAATAGTTTTGCGCGCATCTGACGAGTTTCTGAGCGATCCAAACTTGTCGATCAGAACTTTGCAGTCAAAATTTGACAACTGCGATTGAAGACAATC
>JAAUXT010008974.1_pt1 | contig 32435 bp, 29 predicted proteins | sample 7278171 | NCBI WGS metagenome assembly JAAUXT01 (sample SAMN14350112, study PRJNA611818) | marine sediment metagenome | isolation source: surface marine sediment (1.8m) | place: French Polynesia: Moorea | collected 2018-08
CCTTGGGGCTGTCCAGAGAACACGAAAGGGACGATGGGCATGCACCAGAAGTTCAGGGCCCTGCAACCAACATTTTGGGCGGACCACTGAAGCCTTCTGTTCACGGGCTGAGAACGTCTCGGCCACAGCCAGTGTGCTAGTGCCAATGCATTTTTGGCGTATTCCGTCTTTATATGTTCTCATTTTCGGATGCAAGGAAAGCTCACAACCGACTGCGATGGATTGGTAGAACACGAAAAATGGCAGGAACCAGCGGGAACTCTTTCAATGGCTCTTACCGCGTACAAGTGGCTGATTCGCCTGATTCAGTTTGAAGGGATTTAGAAATGGATACCAAAAAGCAGGTTTTTGCTGTGTTCGAAGCATTTGGAAACTTTGCAAAATTTCTCACCTTGGTGCTTGTGATGGGTCCCGAGTTCTCCACGACAACTGTGTGTCGGCGGTTCCGCACCGCCCTTTTATTGAAGCAAAACATTCAAGATATGAAACAAAAAACTGTACCGTGCGAATCAGGTCCAGAAATGGCATCTGGCCACTCACTTACGAAAGAAGAAAACTAGAAGTACACTTTTGGAAGGCCAAGAGTGCCGCTGGTCTGGTTCTTCCAACTAAATCCAATTGTGCTGGTCCGGTTGTGTAAGCGACCGGACCAGCAGAACTGTACTGGTGGAACCAGACCTGCAGCTGGAGCTGGACCAGCGGGACCAGACAGAACTGGACTCTCAGAGCTGGACCAGCGGAACCAGACCAGCAGAACTACATGCAGACCAGTACTCAGAACCAGACAAATGGAACTGGATAACACCAGCACAACTGCATGGACCATTAGAACTGGACGAGCAGATTCATGCCAATGGGATTGAACGAGCACTGTGACGCAAATGAAGACCAGACTGGTGCTGCCAGACTAATGTAGCTGTTTGCACAACCAGACCAGGGGAACCAACCCAGAACTTTGTGGGGGATGGTTGTACCAGTCTGGTTGCACTGTTCCCGTTCTGCTGGTCCAGAACTGATCTGGTTCTGTTGGTCAATTTCTGCTGGTCTGTGCAGTTCTGTCCAGTTGCAATGGTCTGGGTGCACCAGTATGGTTTTACTGGCCTGCAGTGGTTGGCGTAACACAAAGGACCCTTTGCAGCGGCCGGGGACACAACACAAACGAACCCTTGATTGAAAGGTTGACAAAGGACCGCGCATGATTTGTATCAGGAAATAGTGACACGACCGGCCGATCGGCCAATGACCCCCGGAAAAGATAATCTCAGCCTCCTTTGCATGGTGTTTGTCCTGCTGCGGTCTGTCACTGATCCATGTGCAGACCTTGGAACTTTTTCAGGATTTCATGCTGAATTCGTATGGGTGAAATCTATGTCGAAGATATTTTTCCGTTCTCTTTTCTGCGTTTCCTTGTGATGTTGTGTCGTGAATATGCCAGCTGTTTTGTGGACTCTCATTGTGGAGCATATTTCAAGTTTCGCGTGTCAAATTCTGGTTACGCAAGTCAATTTTTTTGGTTTCGTAAGTCAATTGTCTTATTTCGTAAGTTTTCTTTTGGTGTCAACAACTGCCAAAGAAAGGGAGCAAAGACCTTGGACTTGTCAAGTGTGTGGTTTTTCTTCACGAATCGAATTGTCTCACGAATCGAATTTTCAGAGACTTCGAGACCTGGAACCTTTTCAATTCTCTCACCAATTCTCAAGTCTTCTCATGTCTGCTTCCATAAAATTCTTTTCTCCAAAGCCTGAGTGCATTGGCGGAAGTCACTTTTGTAAACACAAAAAGTCATCAACGACAACTTGAGGAATTGCTGATCTCTTGTGGACTTCCAGAATTGTTCACGATCAAAGATCAGGTTGCTCTCAGGAGCCGAACATCACTTGTCATCCCTCATAACCTTTGTGATTCCGTATCATTTGCGTGGAACCAACGTCTGTCGCATTGGTGAAGATGAATTGATGTTGAGATGGACTTGATCAGGATCAGCACTCCGGAAGGCCTGATATTTGGAGGAAAGGAAGACTACGCGCTCATGTGTGGAAACATTTCAACTTGAAAGCCACAGCTTTGAACCCAGCAATTATAGTTTGACGTTAATCAAAATCTTTCACAATCATGCACAAGGTCTCTTCTTTGACACAAAGGGTCGTAGAAGTCTCTTTCAGTCAGAACAGCTTTGTTTTGATCAAAGGTCAAGATAATTCGCCGGGGAATGAAGTTTTGCTTTGCACTCAACGTGGAATGCTGGACGCGTGTAACTTGTCTCGGGTGAAGTAAATGATTGTTGCCGGATTGAAAAAATTCATCCCCGCCAAAATATAGAACAAACTGATTGAGCACAATTCTATTTCCAATCTTAGTTTTTGAACGATTTGCGGATGCATGCAGTTATTCAATTCACCCACGTCAGAATCCCCAAGATAAAATATCGGAATTGTTTGTATCTGCTCAGATCCACCAAGTTCGTCAGCGCGATGCCTGTCCGTCCACGGCTCTTTCCGTGCGCACCTCTCCCGACGTCAGGGACCTGCATTTCTTACAGGTCTGCTGATTGATTTGAACAAAACGAGAAGCCGAGGTTGGAGCATCAAAGCGCCCATAACCGTCCATTGTCACGTTACGCGGGCATTAGTTAAACAGAACGACGTCGTCAAACTGACATCCTCGTTCTGTCGAGGGGCCGGATCCCGGGAGGAGGGGGCGGGTAGGGCCCCCTGACCTCAGGAAAAAAGTTGAGCCCCACTGAATCATTATGTTTTTTTTCAAGCAAGATTGTTCAAATAAATTGGGCACCTTGACCAGGACTGACACCCCCCCCCCTCGCGCCGCCTTGATCACAAGTCCTAGTCCGCCCTTGGTTCTTGTCTGTCGATTCCCCAGGAATGAAATATGAAGCACCGGGCCGTAATGGGCGCCACACCTGATGCTGTTCTGGGCACCATTCCAGAACGAATGTCGCAAGAACGACCTGAAGAAGGATTGTTTTCCAGCAATTGCACGTGAAAAGGAGGCTCTTGTTTCAGGTTCCCAGTTCGGGTATGCGCGAGAATCGAATTGCCATAATCAGGGGAAATAGAGTTGCCAACAGTGCTGAATGCCTTGTTTATTTCTGCTTTGTTCGATGAAAACTGAAACAGGTGAACAAAGTACACGGACGTGCACTGATGTTGCACTTGGCGGAGTGAATCTGGAGGAATCTCAAGCTTCTCGTTTTCCAGGCATCGCTGACGACCCGTGTGAAAAACTTATATTCAAGACGAGCTGTAGTCAGACCCTGGCCGACAATATTGTTTTCACTGTCAATTTTTTCCCTGGAAAAACTTGTTGCGGAAAGAGGGCTTCCCGAATGTGTTTCTTCGAACAGGACAAACCAATCCTGAAGAACTGTAGGCTACAAGGCAACAAGTTAACGCTTTTCATATTGGCCGCGCTTTCTGAGAACACTTTTTGAGAATTTGGCGCTTTCGTTATTTTTTGGCCATTTTCCAGAAATGCGCACTTTCTGGTTCCATCAAACAGGTGCGCTTTCTTTTCTACACTGCAACACCTCTTTACCTGGGGGCCTCTGAGAAAGGTGGGCAGTACATTCCAATATACATCACCTCAACAAGTCGACAAATAGCACGACTAATGTCGAGACTCATGAAACCAGCTCATTTGGCAATAAATCAACTGCTTCATTTACCGACAAAAGGGATCATTAAGAGACAACTGAAGAAGCTTCTGCAGCTTCTCCCTTTTATTTAAAGATAACTGCCAATATACACACGAGCACCGTGTGATGAATCTCTCCAGATTGCTGGTTGAGGCGCCCAGGCTCTGGTATGATCTTTTGTCATGAGAAACGCGACCCTTTCATTTGAGTAATTCTAGTTCTGCAGGACGCATTTGTCAAAGTTGATGGCTCCCTGCAAGTTTAGTTGCGTTGCGCCGTACACGCTCTCCAGAGTGCTGTGTTGTGTGTGTAAGTTTCACCTGTTGCTGGTGAAAACAGCTTCAAGGGGAGGTGCCTGCACCAAACTTTTCTTTTGAATATGTGTGGAAATTTGCGCGCCTTGGAGGACCAACTCCACCGGTATTTTTGCCAAAGAACTTTACACATCTGCAAAAAGTGCAAGTGAAGGCACAGATCTTCGCGTCAAAGATTGTCAAAGACAATTTGCTGTGTGCTTTTTTGCGAATGTTCAGTGTCAGAATCACACAACTGCATGAACATTGCTTTGACACTCCTTTACAAAAATTGCTTGCAAACTTAATTGTTCAGCGTTCGTCTGCGTGGCAACAACCACGCATGTTTGTGCACAGATAGTCGTCACGGATGAGTTTCATTGTCCTTTCCATACTTGTGTGTCCTTTCCACTGCAGTGCGAGTAAGTGAAATCGAACCGATAAATATGTAGGATGTATCAATTTCTGTATTTTTTGTGGACACAGTTACAGATGAAAAGGATCGTGTAAGTGAAGCCATTGTTTCCTTCTCGTGCAGCTATGGCTTTCATTCACCGTTGATTTGGGCAAATGCCACTTTGGGTCGAGCATCCTGTGGGTTGAACTGTATCTCCGCATCAAGACAAACATGGGGCTGATTGATGATTCTGTCCACACAAAGATTCCATTAGATGATTACAGTTTAATGTCTACTTCAAACGACGGAATCCATCGCAGATTGACGAAATATGCTGAATGGGTGGGAAATGCGATTTGTGATTATTCAAGAGTTACACTGCGTACGTGGAACTTGGTGTGGTTTACTCACAGCAGCTCTGGGATCAAGATGTGACACAGGTAGTGAGGAGGTGTGAAAGACAACTTCCAGAAACGGGAACCGTGTGGCCTCAGTCGCCTGGACCCGTTGGCACGTGTGTCCACCATATGGCAAGTGCAGTTCCTGACTGCATGGGAGTTGCGCGAATTGTGCATGAGTTCCGGACAATTTGAGAATTGTTACCTGTAGAAAAGACGCGTTTCTGCATTTTGAGAAAGGCTACTGACCTCAAGAACATCCACTGAATTGCCGTCAGTCTCAGAAGACCCTCTCAGGAAATTAACCACAGGGAACTCAAGGTTCTCACCTGTTTTGACAGAAATCCAGGGAGAATGATCCATCAAACGTCAGGTTTCTGAGGTATTGTGTTTCCCTATGGTTGAATGGCCTTCACTTCTGGGCTTCGCGTCTTTTGAGCTGTTGTGGCGCGATTGAAAAAGAGACCATAGAAATTTCACCCCAAGGAGAAAAGAGAGCTTGACCTACGGACTGACGACAGTGAGAATCCTGGAGAATGACTTGTGCTTCCCAGAAAGCCTTTTTTGTTGAGACAAGATTCCGGTTGTTGGAGGACAAGTTTCTTGTTCTGCTGATCCGAGTGAAGAATTCTGCCTCACATCATCTGGAAAGTCAGTGGCTTTTCTTCACTCCGTACGGAAAAGCCACCGATCGGTGTTTCGGGATTCGGCAGCTTTCGTATACATCATAGAAAAGGGTAATGGAATGAAATGTTCATCTCAGCCGGAGTAACTCTCCACAAACAGAGCCAATTCCTGCTTCTCAGCACGAACACAAACATTCCTTTGAACAAATGACAAACATTAACCTCTCCAGTATGCAGTAGGGCTCCGACAACAGACGTGATGCCATCAAATGAGACGGAGCCACAATGGCGCCGCCGCAGCCGAGGCTTATTGCGAGAACCGTGCGAGGGAGAGGGCCGCACGGAACGGACCCAACAAACACCAAATTTCACAACGCATCTGCGACGTGAATAGATCTACCAAAATTGTGAATCTAGATCTATTTTTTTTTCAATCGAAACCGCTTGGGAGACCTTCCACTCAAACAACTGCGTGCAAAGATGCTTGGCTCACAAACAGAAATCAAGATTTAACAAAAGAGGGACAGGTGGAGAGAATCGTCGTCCCAGAGGTCTCATCCCACAGATTTGCACTTCCAGGATGATATTGAATCTGAGTAACCAGTAGTTGACCCAAACTAGATGAAAACTTCAGTTGGCTAACTCAAAGTAGCGATGATTGTTGCAAAAGGAGGTCAGACAGGGAGAATCGTCTTCTCTGCACCTCCAACTCGGACTTCAGTTTGCACTTCAAGACTGACCTTAAGTTTGCTCGAGGTTACATATTTGTGACACAAAAGTCTTCTGCAAGTTTACCTGCTGGGACATTTCTTCACTTTAAGAGTCTGGCTTTGCAACCAAAACATGACAAAACATATCTTCACATTTGACTTTGGCACCCAATTTTTGCGATCTTCAGAGGAAAAACTTGGCGTGTGATCACATCGCACTCCGTGAATCTTGTGCCTCAAGCAGCGTGAAACGTAATTCCAAAAATGGAGGCCAAATTATTATAGAATCAACACAGCTGCCTGTCCTCAGGAATTTTGTGCTTCCGCTTTCCAAGCTTTCATCTGCGCATTCTTGTGTTCTTTGTAACTGCACAATTTCATCTGACGCAGAAACAAACCTTGCATAACCACGTGACACAGTCTCCAAGTTTGGAATGATGCAGTTTGCGTCACGAGGAAGAAACCTTCATCTCCACTGCAGCAGGAAAACACAGCTGGAAGCCACAAAAGGAGCATCACTTTCCCCCGCCACACAAATGATGACCAACGCCTGCGCGCTTCTCACACGGGTTTCTTGAGGTATTTTCCTCGGGAATCCTGAACATTTGATTGCTGTAACTGATGGAGGAGGACCCTACCCTACACGACCGATATAACATCCTCCCAGACTGTCGCACTAATCACTCAGCTCATGAAATCTTCTCCTTCGGAGGCAATTAGACCCTTTTACTTGCCACAATGGCGATCATTTGGGACGAAGACAGAGGAGTTTTTATGGCATCGCAGTTGTGTTTAATTGCAGCGGTGTACATTAGGAGCTTTTTACACAGGTATCTCCGGTGATATATCAGCCAAAGTGCTTGTAAACTCGGCGAAAGTTCCACCGCTCTCGCGGGGGAAGGAGGAGCGGCCACAGGCGGCTCATTCCCCAACGACCGGCGATCCTGCAGACTTGGCACGCTAAGCGACTGATTTCTCTGCCTCCACTGCAGCAACTGAAAGAACGCGCTGATGTTTTTTCTAATGTGGGTACGAACAGCAACAACTGGCTTTCGCAAAGTTGCTGAATTCTGAAGCCACCAAAAACAAAAAGGAACAACGACCCCGCGAGACCTGTGACGCACGACCTTCTTTCGGGGAGAATCGAGTCTGGGTCCCTGGCACTGTGTCCTCCAAGGCTTCCTAGTGATAGAACAGATTACCCTCAAACCTGGACGGACTGAGTTTTGGTCAAGACCAAATTGACCTCATAATTGGCCTCTGAGGGAATTTGTCATTTAAACGGCGAGCGCCCATAAAAGCTGTGTCCTCTTGATTGCCGGCGAGGTAAATGGCTTCCTACGAAGCCGGAATAACTTTAGATATTTACGACCTCTTTAACAAATAGCTTTGTTGCACAAATGACACAATTTGGTATTGATTTGTTTATTTTATGGCTCCAACCAGCTTTTAGGTAATCTGCTGGATGAGAAAGGTAATTAATATACGAGCAACCGACAATGTCCTGCACCTATTTGGAATAATGAATATTGCCCGAGTATGAATGGATGGTTTCAGAGACACCGGACGCATTAGTCTTTTACTCCTTCTAATATATTCATTAAGAATGTCATCACCCAACATAACCAAATGGCTCCAAGTAATTCTCAAACTGACATTTTGCATTTTGCCCTGAAATGGACACGGTGACCCATGGTGACCCTCACTGAATTGTGGTCAGTGTCATTGGAAGGGTGAAGGCCACAGCACCTACGACAAAGTTTGGCGCCCCCGCCCTGGATCTGACCTCCAGAGTCTTCATTGTTCCGGATCACAGTGGAAAAATCACGGGTCGAAACCCGCAGGTCTTTCAGCGGCTGCGACACAATCAGTCATTGTCGGAGGCGACAAAGCTTCCTGCTTCACCGGCGCAGACAACACTGAAACTCATTTGCAAGTTTTGTGTACCAGGAAAAAGTAATATCAGCATCAATTACTCTTTCTATTCAGAAATATGAGCTTTACTTACACGGCGGCACAATGGCCCATTCAGGGCACAGAGATGGTCATAAATTTTTCACTGATATCGGTAATAAATATCTATATCTGTGACAATGTTCGCAGTGATTGATGAGTCGAGGCTCCATTAGTGAAGGAACCTGAAAATTTGCAACTGTACATTATGGGACATTTTGATCTGTCATTTGATACGATATTTGACCCAAGTAATTTTTGGTAAAATCCTTTGTATTCAGACGCAGACAGAAAGAAGCTGCTCTGTTGGTGTTCAGTTTTGTGCTGTGCCTTTTCTAAATTGAGAAAGATTGTGCCAAATTGACAAACGGATGATGGGGAAAACTTTTAAATGTTTAAATTTCTTGTGTGACAGAGCTGAAAGAAAAACAGCACGGATGGATGTCTGGGGAATTTGGGCTTTTGTCTCCGAAGCTTTGGTAATGGAATGAAAACGTTCATCTGGTGTAAGAAACACTCAGGAACAGCAGGATCAGCCGTAAAACAGCATGAAGACAAACATTCCTGTAAATAAATGACACACAAGTTCCATTCTCGGAGAAAGATTGATTGAGATTTGGACGTGATGCATGAAAGGATTCCTGCGGTATTGCAATCTGTTGAGCTCGCTGTTCTCGTCTCCCCATTTGCGGGGAGAGACTGTCAAAGACGTGTTGCTGCTCTCACCCCCGTTCAAAAGAAATCAGTAACTCGGGACAAAAACTCAGACTGGCTTCAGATTCAGCTTCTAATGGCGACGTGTTTGTTGAGAGATGTTGGGACAGGTACAGGGGAGCAGACACTATTTCGGTCCTGCCTGTTGCTGAGGTCGGCACTGCCCGCAAACTGAGGAAATGACAACAAATTTTGGAGAGTTAAATTGCAGGATAACTGTCTGTCTGTCTGTCTGTCTGTCTGTCTGTGACAACTGCATGGTGACCCTTCATCTCCAGGTTGAAGTGGGTCTTGCTTGATTGTTATCGCCGGGCTCATTCTGGAGCTGTGCCCATGCAGGCGCAACGCGGGACGCAGGACGCGGGACACGGGACGTGAGACGTGACACGTGAGACGCCTCCGTCTCGTCACCGCGTCACTCGCTCAGATGAGCCGCGTGGATCGATGTCGGGGGATTTTGTACCTTTTGTGTCCCGCATAAAGGGTAATGGAATGAAATGTTCATCTCAGCCGGAGTAACTCTCCACAAACAGCGCCAACTCCTGCTTCTCAGCACGAACACAAACATTCCTTTGAACAAGGCGGCTGCATATTTCGTGAATAGTAAAGAGGTTTCGATGGAACTTAGCCGTGACAAACCAAAATGGATCCGGCCGAAGTGGAACTCCCCCTGTGTTTTTAAAACTCAGCTGATTTTCCCGTCATTGTCAAAGATTTTCTTTGAAGTACAAAGTTTGAAGTCATGATGGTGGTTCTTTTGATGCAGGGGAGTTGGGAATGCAAATCATCTGCTTCTTCCTCCTGCGTTTTGCTGAGAACGAATTGGGCATCTTGTTCGGTCCGATAATGTTGACTTCGCCAGCTTGCATGTGACTGCTCAACTTGTGTGGAGATGCCACACACTACAAAGACTTGACAGACCGAAGGTATTCGTGGAAAACGTCTGTGAGAATGTTGATCCTTCTCAGAAAACCCGCAGTTCAGAAGAAAAGAAGGCAGAGTGCGCTGAATCTCAGGTGTGGCGACGCGGCTTTGTTCGGATTTTGAACTTTTGTTGCGCAAAGCTGTTGCACTGCGGCTGATCCCTGCACCTGAGATCCTTGTTTGTCCCTTCAAGGTGTGACTGTGACTCAAGCCCGTCAAGCCAAACTCAGATGTATGAACCCAGATCCCATCCAGCTCAGATCACATTCCTTTGCCCAGACCTGGGATCCATGACACAAGAGTCCAGCGACCACAACTTAGATTTCACCAAACCAGTACCTACCAACCTGGACTTGGGTCGATCAAACCAGAACCAACTCACTTGGACCTGGCTCCACCATTTGAACCAGAACAAGCCCAGACGGATCCAATAATGATCCAATCTGCACAAAACCAACCACCCAAAACCTGAGCCCATGAAAACCAGAACCAACCGACCACAAGACTTGAATCCACGAAACCATAGCCCATGACAGAGCCGAGCTATAGCAGCCAAAACCACCAGCCATCCCGACCATCAGCGTGGTTCACTCCTCAGTTCGCATTTGCTCGGTACGTTCTCGCCCGCACGTCCGCGGCGCTCCGTCCCTCCGCGTCCGTCCGTCCTCCCGGCCGGCGGCGTCCTTCGCTGCGGCGGCGGCAGGAAACGCAGCTTCCCGGGGAATCCGCTCATTGCGCCGCATTACGGGAGATAGTGACGGCAATCCTGAGCGCGCTGCCGCCGCGCTTCCGCCTCCCGGTCCCACGCAGGGCTTCAGCCGCACCCAGCTCTCCTGCCTGCAGCGGATCCGGGGTTGGGGTGAAGAGGACCATCACTGTGGTCCAATCCTGGTTCAACCAAGGAGGGGGGAGTCTGGATGAGACAGGTTCTTAGAAAACAAGCCAAACACGGGGGACCTCATGGCACCAGAAAAAGGGTTCGACAGGATTGGGGTCGTAGGCCTCCACCTCCAGACCCGCCTCATAGAAACTTGCCTGACATCTCGATGCCGGTGGTGTGTCAGCTTTGTCAGGTGAAAAGGTGATGATCACTTCAAGGAATTCGTGACTTTCTTTGTCTCACATTTCGACGTGGGTTGAGATGCAGAAATTCACCAAGTCAGAATTCTTTTACTTCTGTGTGAGGTGTGCTTGACAGATAGACAGCCCGGGAGTTAATACCGTTGAAACTTATTACTTTGAGAAGCTGTCAACTTGGCTTGTGTGAGGATATGCTTGAAGCGCTTTTCCTTTCTTGGACGCACGTTGCAGAAACATCTGAGGCATGTCTGTCATGTCTCGTGTGTTCCTCTGAAAATGGCACCGGTTCCTGAGGTTGTCCATTAAACGTAATTACCACATCCAGCAAAAAAGGTCTCATCATCCAGAATTCCATCGAATTATGAGAGGGGGGAAATTTTCAAGCATCTCAGCTCATAAGAACATAATATGCGTAATGGCAGAGGGCATACAAAAGTAAAAGGGTTTGAAGTCACCTAATACAGTATTAAATGTAAATATGTAACGGGGACGACTAATCAAAGCAGGAGAAGTTGATGATGAAAGGTGGACGGAGGCTTCCGGCGAGCACGGACCCGCCGCCGCAGCGGGCGCAGTTATTTGATTACACCGCTTCCTAATCACGCTTCTCATCCCGCTGTCTCCCGCCAATCTCATCTCAGATCCCGTGTGCTAAAGACGTCCGTGTCAAGTAGGATTACACACACCCGCATACCAGGCTAAACAGCTCGATTTGGCCGAGTAACATTTGGGAAGTGTAACGAGTTGGTTTGTTGGGTAAGCAGTATCGTGTGGCACAAAACGCGCGAGTTCTCTTCGTCTCTCTGTCTCTGTCTCCGTCTCCGTCTCTCTCTCTCTCTCTCTCTCTCTCTCTCTCAAACACACACATACATGTACTCACACACACACACTTTGATGCACCTCAACACAACCCCTTTTCCCCCTCACACAGGTCGATGTTTCACGCCAGTGACAGTGACTCAATGGGTGTCATCGCAGTGGCATGTTACAGTGGGATGTACAGGTTTCGCAGCATCCCCGAGTCCAACTACTGCAGCCTCGAGTACTGGGTGCATCTCGTGGAGCAGGGTGAGAAGCTGTACAGGCTCAGCCACCCAGAGTGAGCAGAGAGAGCCAGGGCCAGGGCAGGGCAGGAGGGGCACAGTGCGGGTCACGTCACTTCAACTTTTCTTCCCAGAAATCCGTTGCAGCTTTTCATCCAAGGTCTGGCAAACAAAAACTCCATTTTGCATTTACAGTCTGCAAAATTGCAGATCCCAACCTGGTTTGTGTTCAACAACAGCAGCAACATGTGGTTGCACGCAAGTCTGCCCAAAAGTTTGCGAGGTCTGCGTGTTTGGGGTGGCTTGTTGGATGGTTTCTAGTCAAGTCAAAACAAAATGCAACAGAAAATGCGAAAAGAGCAGAAAAATTTGTCCATGTCAGGATTGTTACAATTTGTGGACAACAAAGTGGGTCGTTTGTTCAGATTGTTGTGAATAATACAGAAACATGAAGCTCGCAGACAATTTAACGACGGAGAAATGAAGCCCGGTGACATTTCGTCGGACAGGATAATGTCTCCTGGATTGGTTGAGTGCAACAAGTGACCAAGGCTGGAAATGCGTGATTCAAGAGGACATTAAATAGCAGCGAAAATGCAGTGTTCCTTGCCAAGAAATAAAGTTTGTACAAAAGTTTGACACTTCCATTCAGGGTCACTGAAAAACACAACTGGACGCAACAAACGAAGCGCTGGAAGATTGAGGCAACCGATGCTCCAAACACCCATGGCACACACGCAGACACCGTCACCGCAAGTTCGGTCTTCTTCAGCCCGCATTCTACGCTCGCGGCAAGACCTCTATGAAATGCGCCAATTGTTTTCCGAAACTTGTTGTGTTTGAAATTGTTCTAAAAATATCAAGACTTCACCCAAACATGTTTTCTCGAATTTTCATGGCCTGATTTCCCGTTTGCAAAACAAAAAGTTTTTGAAGAAAATAGGGGTCAAGATCCGAGAAACTTTGCACTTTCAACCAAATCCTCTGGGGATTAATCAAGGTGTTTTTTCGACGCCTCGCTACTGGCACGAGGGAGACAAACAAATCAGGTTAATCCCAAACCTGCAAAGTCCAGGTCATGATTCCAGCACAGAGGTGGTTGGCCAAGACCCGGATCTCCTTCCCACACCCAAAGAAAAACAATTCGTTTCTGTCATGCGTCCCAATCTGATGAAACAAACATCCTTTTGGACAAAACAAGATTTTTCTCATCAGGTCTCTCTTGAATCTGGCTCAGACCAAATCTCGTTTGCTCGTTTTCTTTTCCCTGGAAGTCTTACAGTGCTCTTAACGAAATGACATTGCACCAGGAAGTTTTGGGTAAGAATCTGGGCGGAGAATAACAGGATCGTTGTGGTATGTGCCGCTTTCAATGGCTTCGTGAAATTACATTGCAGCTGATTTTCCTGGCTCAGGTGTCGGAGAAACATTGTAATGATTCGGCGGCTTCAACGAAGCAGGTGAGCCGAGAGTTTCTGAGACAATCCGCAGTGAAAGACTGTTGACGTGGACATCACTACAACAAAAGAATGATGGAGTTTGACCGACAAATCTTGAGGCTCGAGAGTCTTTGATCGTTGGTTTTGTGTTTGTGATTGAAATGCTGAAGGTTGATAAACGTATTTTTTCTTGAGCGCAGTTGTTGACTTTGGATTCTTGGCCGTTCCTCGTGGTGGATTTTGTTGTTGTTGATTGCAATGTATTCGTTCCTTCTCCTTTTTGACCAAATGTGGTTTCACCCTCTGCAGTTTCACGCTTCACACGTGCAACACGCACGCAAAATAGGAATGATTGCAAACAAAGTTGTTCAATCCAATTGCTATCAAATCTCGTTTTACGCGTCCGGCTCTCTCATTCCCCGAGTTCTTTGTCAGGAAAGGCAAACAGCGCAATCTTCGCACGGCGGTGCAGTTGCTGGGTCTGTTCTTTCATCAAGGTTGTCAGCAGGCAATTAAAGCACCGAAATTTGCCATCAATTTTTCTTTGCTCCCGTGTCAAAATGGTTGGATCAAAGTTGAACAAGAAGTCATTAGACGGAAATCAATATCGGTTCACAGGTGCATGACACAACAATGAGAGAGGCAGGTGCAGCAGGTGTTCCCGAACCCAGGCGTAGACTCGGCCCTCTTTAATCCTTTGTCCAATCAACCGCAAAATTGCATCGAGTTTTCCACATCCAATTTCACATTTTATTGCTGATCCGAGAGCTTCGTTGTCTAAAAATGGTCCGATTTGGGGAGTGTTTGATTTTTGATACAATTTCACGTGGGTTTTGGGGAAATATGATTTGCTTTGTCTTTCACTGGCACGTGCTCAGGCTGAGTTTTGTATGGAACCACTTTAATCGCTTTGATTGAAATGAAGAAATTGAACAATGGGGGTAGTGTGCGGTGAATCATATTCTAATGCGCGTCTTGGAGAAGAATAAACGCAGGAAAAATGCGCGTGGTGTTGGAAATTGCATCAGTGCGGCGGTGCGTGCGGTGCTACCTGTGCCTCCAGTCAACGGGAAAATCACTAATGACGTTAAGTCTCAATCTAATAGCGTTGGAGTCCGCCAATTACAGAACTTTGTGTCTCGGATCTTGAAGCTAATGCACAAAACTCATTCAGATCAACCAAAAATAATTGTATTCCTTCACCAAAGATATCAGCCGGAGAGTCTCGAATAACATCAAATTTTGCGCAGGACACAATGGACATCATTTGATTTCCATCATTTTGTTTGTGGAAATGCGTCAGCAGCTTCAATGGAAAAATCAACACAAAGGAAACTTCTGGCCAATGGCATTTCTCAAAGTTCACTGGATTGTAAAAACTCCAAAAGATAAGAAAAGAAATTTTGATTATTTCCGTTCTTCTTATGTTACTCGCACTGAGGAATTTTTTTTTGCCATCTCATAAAAACTGAAAACTCAAGGATTTAAAGTGCAATATTTTTCCATCCCATTTTTCTCACTTTTTCAGGATTTTTAATTGTGTCCCTGAAATACCCCCGAACCCCGAATGCATGTTTTGCTCAATGGAGCTTGAAATGCTGGTGCGTCACCAGGCTTCCACTGCGCACACAATGCGTGTAAAAAGATAACAACGTCTCGGACGCGTGCGGCCCGCCCGCGACAAAGGCGCGGAGTGCATGAGTAATGCACGATCGACGACAATTATTGCACGTGTGGCTCCGGAGACAAAGAACTTTTGTTGAGCATCTCTCCTCCACTCGCTTGGGTCTGCACCGCAAAAGCGCACGCGCCCTGAAAACTCTCAAAGAACGTCATTTTGGCACGGTATCCGGAGAGTGACGTGAGAATGGCTCGGTCACCATGGTGATGCGTCCTCACAGGGTCGGATGACTGGAGATGTGGCGACACGATGACATGCTTGACTAGCGGTGATGTGGGCTGCGGAGGCTGGCATTCGTAATGAATGCTTCATCATTCCTATTATCGCTCTCATTAAAGCCTGCCAGCAACAGTCACATTTGCATCCAAAGTTCAATGCGTTTGTTCCACGCGGCAGGTTTTTCTTCCCTTTTATGGATTTAAAAGTCCTGCCATTGTTTGTCAAGAAAACCATTGTGCAACTGAAATGAAAGTTGCGTCCTTGAAGCACTCCATTCCCGCATGCTCCACTCCCGAGAAATTTTGACAAAGGAAAGGCCAGGCAGTCACGAAAGGGAAACCCCGCAAGTTTGGAAGCTCGATTAGTTTGCGCAGAGAAAGAAAATGTTCAGGGGGAACCTGTCACGACACAATGTCATCTCCGCGACAGTTGTCAAGTGCTGGACTGACGACGTCGGCTTCCACCCACGAAGAGGCGAAACAAAGCACTGTCACGTTGTCTGCGAGTTTGATGAAGGACGAAAAGATGAAAAAAGTTCAGCGCTTTCAAGCGTCGTGCGAAGTTCAGTGCTTTCAAGCATCGTGCGAAAAGTTTGAAAACGAAGCTGCCACTGGTGTCTCACCAGAACTTTGCAGCACTCACGGAGCAGCGCAAAACCACCAAGCGCGACAGAATATTGATGGATACAGGATGCACATACCAAAAGTGAAGCTGTGTGAACAAATGCGCCCTGGCAAATTATTTTCACCCGAAACAGAATTTGTAATGAGGGTATTGTATGTTTGTGTCGATGCGGAGATCAATGGACGGAAGCTACGCCTCATCCAGTCTCGGGGTGGAGTGTCGCGTCGACGTGCGTGCGAGTTAATGCCGTGGATCAACAATCCTCATTCTCATCCCGTATCCTCCTCTCCGCTGCCTCCCTCCGCATTCATTGTTTTCCGTGCAAGCAGAACTCGATGCGTGGTCAATTGTTTTTATGGGCAAAACAGCTGTCATGGTTCCATGGTGCGACTTTATTACCCAGCGGAGGAATTTCAATCGCGGATCGTAGGGCCTTCAATTCTTTTTTTTTTTTTGTTTGTTATGGAGATGAGCTGAGCTGCTCTTGAAAAGTGCCCGAGTAAAATGTATGTGTCGTGTTGAATGGAAAAAAGACCTGTGATTTTACGCTCTGTTGGCCGTTACATTAAGGCATCAAAGTGATCAATAGAAAGCGTAATGCCATAACACGCAACGGATACATCTCTCTCCTGGATATTTGCGCTATTGATGACAAGATGTTGACTTAGAAATAAGCGCAACACAGGAAAAATTCGCTATTTCCATTTGGAGCACAAAAGGCATGATCGAATATTTATATGTGCGGCGTTCCTTTGTCTTGGGGTGGTGGGGGCAAAAACTTTTGACGCTGAGACAAACAGTCGGCGCAGCAAAGGAATTCTGGCTGCGACAGCGAGTACAATGTATGTGTTATTGGCAGTGTCACAATAATTGGAGCTGGGTTTTTCTCTTGCGCTTTGACTAACTGAGCCAAGTCATGCGAACCAGAAATCTCGGATAATCGAGTGGGCATTGCCACGAAAGAAACTGTGAAGGCTTGTCGGAAGAACTTTTTGGCACATTCCTCTGATGAAACGTCCACACAAAGGTGGAGATGAAAAGAGCTGCATTGAATATTCCATAGAGCGATGAAATTTATCAGACTGAATTGCCTTGTGGCATTTAGCAAACGTTGGGTCTTCCTGGCAGCGGATATGCGTGCAGACTATGAAAATATTGGTTCACTCAACACACCTTTCAGGGCTGATTCCTACCACAGGGCGCGCTCTCTGACTTCCCAATGAAGCAGTGTATACGGTGACACTGGAAATACCCACACTGAACGGACTGCGTTGTCCATTTCTGGTCCCAATAGTAGCTGCACAGAACAGCAACAGTGAAAAGGTCAAAATGCGCTGATGTTCTTCCCACCAACGCTCGTCGTCGTTATGGAATGAAGAGAACGATGGAATTGGCCAAATATCTCACATTGGTGGCGCGCGATTTTTACATTCCATCATTTCTTATGGGAGAGAAGAAAAAACACTGACAGAAAATCAGCGTCTTCGTCTGAGGCGGTGAGGAATGAATACCTCAGCTGCTGAGCAACTCATAAGTGCCATCATCCCGAGCTGCTCACGCAACTTGTTAAAAGCGAAACGACAAAGCCATATGTTGAGCTCTGCTGGGCCGCGCCGAGTCATTAGTGAACCCGGAGCAGCCCCCGCCGGCGCGGAAGCTGCAGACTGACAGCTCGGGCCCGCCCAGCAAGAACCACTCGTGCCCACTAGGAAATGAAAGAAGCTCTGCCATCCCTTCTATCCAGCGTAACTGATTATAATGCCTCCAGTGTCACAACCGCCAATTTGCCTCGCAACCCCAGAAATGAACCTTTTTCTTCGATCAGGAAGAATGCTTTCACCAAAATTCCTACGTATACTCAGTGACCAGGGAATTAGGATGCTTTTAGTTCCCCTGAGGCAGCTTCGCAAACTTGACGTGTTTGACAAAACCGGCAGGGAGAGGCGCATCCTCTCCTTCCCCTGTGCTCCCCTCCTGCGCCGCAGATGGAGCGGGCTGTGTTGATATTATTCCTGGGCAGGAATTATCCGCGGTGACAATCCGCAGGGATTCGGGAGGATCAACTCACGAGATATGTGATCAGGAATTAATCCACCTCCCCAGGCGCCGCTTAGTGATACGCGCAAAATTTACACCCCGCGACTTTAATTCATTCTGCGGCAGCAGCTCGGGCTCAGAAAACTTTCTCTGAGCCTCCTCAGCCTGAGAGGATGAGTCCCACGTCGTGAGAGTAATTAATTCTACGTGAAATCCGCAGCAATCCGGCGGCCACAGCCTCCTCACCTGCTGCTGCCGCGTTGTTGCGCTCAGCGTTCGTTTCCTGTTCTTTTCTTTCAGACAGAACTCGCAGTCACACAGCGCCATGCGCAGTGGCACAATCAGCAGAACTCACTCCCGCAACGTGTGGCCCTGATTTCCCTTCGTTTGTTTTCAAGCTGATGCGGATTGGCACCAAGTTCCGCGAAGTTTCGAACTGAGCAGGGTGGCCTGACGCGGCGACACGGGAAGCTGCGCAAACACAGCCCTGAGCCTCCTGCGACTTGCAGACCGTGCGCGCAATCAAGCTGCCTTGAAGCGCAATGCAACTTACAGTACACAGTTGTCTTTGTCCTTTTTGAATAGGTCTGCGGCGCACAGAAAATACATGTACTGCTCTGGTCTGCTGAAAGAGTGACTTTTTTGCCGCGCATGCTCTCCTACAAGAACACAAGTGTCACAATTGTTATTTTCTTCTGCTTCGCAGGAGCGGACCATCACACCAGTTGGTGTGGTGAATCTGGCCCAACCAGTTGGTGTGTTGAATCTGACCCCACCAGTTGGTCTGGTGAATCTGCCTTGTGTGGTAAACTTTGCGGAAACCAAGAAACGGGAAATTCGTGGACGAACGGCAGGCGAAACTGCATGGGCAGTGTTACAACAGATCATTTCAGTGGATGACCAATAAAAAGCAAAAGTTGACCAGGGAAAGAAACATGAACTCAAGTTTGGAAACGGCCAGGTTATCTTCCTTATGGACTCCTCCTCTTCATCTGTGATGACGGGTCGAAAAAGACATCGTGCGATGTTGGTGCCCAGCGTCCTCTGCTGTTTGATCGCCCTTCCAAGTTCAACAGCTCGAAGGACTGTTGATCCGGTCTTGGCACCTGCGTGCTGCGCCCATTTGACTCGAACGGAACTTCAGCTCGTTTGGCTCAAGTCCTTCGCTTGTGATCAATGTGGTTTCACTGGCAAAGGGAAACAAAGAGCGAGCATTCCTGCGAAGCCCGATTGAATGAATAGTTCCAGCCGGAGACATACAAAAACACAGAGGCCGCAAAGATTGATATTTTCACTGCGCCCCTGGAGATGTGAATTGTCAACTGATTCGCAATTCCAATATGGGAAATAGAGTGTCAATGTTTCTTTCACAAACACAAAAGTTGGCTGCACTGCGTGACATGCGATGATAGATTAACTGGTGGAACGTAAGAGGCATTAAACGTAAAAATGCCGACACGACGGAAGAGGGCAAATCACTTGTGTAAAGGAATTATTACATTGTCCCATGATTTATCACAGGGGGATATGGTAAGTGCCATTTAGCATGCCAGACCGCATCGATCCAGATTGCCGCCTTTATCCAGGACTTATCAAGCGTCAGCCCCGAAACCAAAGAGACTGAAGAGGTAGGTAAACGTCGCCTAAAACTGTTAATGAAAAACCTGTCGCCCGCTTTGACAGGTACGTGCCACGGACCCGGGAGTATTTTCGCGGTGTCCGCTGCAACTTTCCAAATATAAGTGATTGCGCTGCTATTTATTGCGCTCCAGGCAACAGTTGGTATGCAAAAATGTCAATTTCCACTTGTGTCCTGCGTGCGTGCAGTGGGTGGGTGGTTTATCTGCAGAACAGATCGCTTCAGTCCAAAACTGGCTGAAATGGTGTCAAAGGTTTTTTTGCGGTGGTCGCGCGTCAAGGGACGCGATGGACGCGTGCGTGCGCATTTCAGTCCAAACATCCCCCGAGCTCCAAACAAATGTCAGATATTGCCCGTCGACATGCCATCTCCCATGCCTGCAAGACAGAAAAAGCCTGGACCTCGCGCTCTGAGCCTGCAGCGCCGTCCGTGAAGCAATTGACAACCGTCATTGGACTTGTAATCTCACTGCAGTGACACATGACTGGTGCACTTTTTGTTCGCCTCGGGACAAAACAAAAACGTACGGAAGGGACCTGACAATTCGGACCCAAAGAGGTCTTTGTGCATGTGAGTGTTTGTTGCATTGGTCAATGTTTGCATTGATTTGATTGGTGGCCACCTGGATATGCTGGATGAACTTTTGGACTCAACAACGTGGGCATCGTGCGGTTGCAACTGTGTGCAGGGCCCACAGAGTTAAATTGTTAGGACGGCGCCATTGCAAATTCCAGGTTGGCGCCGTGTAGTTTCAGTTGCAAATCATATCCAGGGCCAAAACAGCTGCAAGGACGGCGCTGGTGTGAATTCCAGGTTTCTCGGCGTGCGTGTCTCACACGAGTCGCACACACCGGGACCCAGGTGACACCGGCGTCAGTCACATCAGAATCCAGGTAACAGCTGAGGCTGCATTGTTGTGAGTGGGACCCGCGTCACAGCTGAGCGGCTCCGCTGCAGCGGCGGATTAAATCTGCAGCTAATGATTCTCTTTCTGCCGGATTGATCTGATAATGCCACACAAAGGATTCGGAAAGTTTTCACGCACAACACACGCGGCTCTTTGTGGAATGGTTTCCCCCCTGTGAGTGCGTGTTTTCTGATGGAGAGATCCATGCGCGATTTAAACTGTTGCTGGTTGCGTTCGTTTTGGGTGACTTCGATTTGGCGCAGTTCCGATCTGATCTTTTTTCCGGTGCCATGAAGTTGTTTTCTCCAAAGCGGTGTCATCTGATCAGAATATTTTAACCTGAGCACCTGCATGAAAAGTTCACCAAAACAAAAACACAGCTTTTCAAGTTTCCTCACTTTCGTCACTGACGCGCCTTTCTTCCTTGTCAACAAAAATACAACTTTTCCGTGTTTTCTAACATTTGTCATTAGCTGGTCTGACATTCTTCCCTGTCCGATTGGCGGGTCGGAAGTTTTGGAATGAGTCAATGTTGGTCACCACCATGGGCCGCACCCTCGCAGCAGGAGTTTTCCTCCCGCATGCAGGCAGCTGCATGTTCCACGTAAAGTGGATACACCCACTGCAAACGTGACACCTGGGAAATTTTTATTGCAGAGCTGTAAATTTTTTATTCGCCTTATCTTCGATGCCCAACTTCCTGGATAGATAAAGGCTCAACGGTCGAGGACAAAGCGATGACAAGAAAAAGTGTGAATGACCACGGAACATTTTCTGCAGCCTTGGTTGATGTGTAGACAAAGGTACCTTTTCCGCAAACGTTTGCGGTATCTGATTTTGTGCCCAGCCCAAGATTTGCAAAGAACTCCTTTCGAAAATTGGGTTGTAATTTCTCCAGGCTAACGTTGTCTGCCCTGTTGCAAGTGAAATTATTTCAGTCACAAAAGCAAGGCCAACACCAGGTTCTGTCAAAGCTGCAGTGTGGGGCAGGAAGAAAAACAGTCGTGAAAAATAACGGCCATTTCTTGAGTGTCATTTTCGCGTGAATCTTGTGTCAGGTTGCAACTTTGCGACTAAAAGAGAACGAACGAGACAAATTCGTTGAAACGTGGCTCTGAAACATGACCAATGTGCCGGAAAAGTCCGGTGCATGGCACTCTTTCCCAATTGCCCTGCAACTCCACGCACGTCGCGTGGCGCGTCGCGTCGCGTCGACGCGGAGCGATGCGGGCGGACGGCGTGTGGGCCCAGCAGCCGCACGCCGCCTCGAGTGCCGTCCACGCGCTGCCGCATGCCGGCGTCTCTCAAATCAACTCCGCTCCCTGTTTACTCTTGTCAATCACTCGCCTCGGACACTGATAGCTTCAAGTGATTTACTTGCATAAATATGTGATAAATTCCGCGCACTTGTCAAGCGCCTCTGGTGTAATTGTATTTTGAAGCCGAGCGTGTAAAAACAAAGAGAAGCGTAATGTATGCGTGAGCAGGTCAGATATTGTGAAGTAAAAATGCCAATTTTCGCAACAGTTGCATGGAGAAATGTGTCACAACAACTTGAGGCTTTGTTTTGCTGCTTTGGAAACAGGTGGTGTTTTGATTGAATGAAGCTTCCTCAAGATCCATATTTTGACCTGTACATTTGCCAACACAAACGTAGATTTCCAGACTTCAGTTGGGAGGGTGCGATGGTCGTGTCAAATTTTCACAAAAGTTTGTCAGTCAAGCTCGATCGACTTCAGAAGTTCCAGACACGCACCAAAAGGACAACACGGCGCTTGGAGATTCGTCTGTCAACTCAGCTTTTGTGCAAATTCTGGTTTGCAAAAATTCTGAAAAAAGGGAAAATAAACCTGTCCCAACTTGAAAGGGAATGACATTTAAAATTTAAAACCCCAAAGTTCCCTTTAATTCTTGGTCTGAACATCTGCTGCTTTCTCTTGTATTACAACAAAAAATTAAGGTCAAAATCCAATTTGCTCACGCTGCGTACAATAGACAAAGCACATGGCACACGCCTCCCTGAAAATGAGGCAGACCTCTTTTTTTAGGTTCCAGCTTAATTTGCATGGTACCCAGTCATGCATAAAGCAACAGAGCGAGGAGATACCAATGCTGGGGCTGATGAATAATGCTGCGCCCAAGGTATTGTTTCGCATTGATATGCGCATGTCTGTGTGTGTGCACGTGCGGGCTTCGCGGATACGCATGGACAATGAAGAGAAGGGGGAATTTTTAAGCCCTACCCACCGGGGAAATGAGAGAAGCCCCCCAACCTCCCTATCTGTTTCCTCATCACCCGAAAATGGCGGCTGATTTCTGAAGTGGATTCGCTCCTACTCGAGTTTCAATTTGACAGATTTCGTGGCACCGCGGGCGACTGCATTAAAATTCTGCTGCAGGGCAACACGAGGCGCTTTCAAATGCATAAATATCCAGCTGAATTAGAATTGCTTTACAAAATCCGAACAAAGGAGTTTTGATGAAAACCACGACGGACTGGACTCGTGATCAAATGATACGGATTCAGCTCAATCGGTATTTTCTCCGAAATCAAGTTTGGGATAAAATAACATTGTCTCCTTTCAAAGATGAAGATTACATTTCGGTCAGTGGACCTGTGATATTTGGAAAACTTCATTTTCTTCTTCACTTTTCATCCACAACAGAATTGTTTGTTTTGTATCAAATGAAAATTTTGTGCTTCAGCAAAGCAATCTGAACTTCTCAAACTTGTTTTGCGCGAACCATTTTGTTGAAAAACTCAAAGCAGATGATGTCAGAGTAACGAGTTTATTCCGTAGATCTCTATGTTTTCACCACACAGCTGATTTCGGGGATAACGGGCTACGATAAGTGCACTTTATGCGTCTAGAAGCAGTTTGAAGGAACAGTTCAAGCTGACAATAGTTGATCAAAACTAACAGTTTGCAAGACACGGTTCTGCCAATGAAGGTGGGACTAATCTACAGGCTAACATCAAGTCTGGTGCATTTGGTTTCTGCATTTTACGTGGAAATAACGAACATGTAATCAGCATCGTTCTCTACAACCGTCACCAACCCATGAACAATACTCACGCACCAAAATTACAAAAATAGGTTTGAGCACAACACGTATTCGGTTATATTTACAAATACAGACATCAAAAATATATTCCAGACTTTAAAACATTGAACACAAATGGACATTTCATCAAAATATTTTTTTACACCATTTGGCAAAATGGTAGCGCAGCGGGTCATTTGTACACGAAGTCGTTTGACGGACATCGCCCAATTTTCAAATATCAAAACAATAGGCAAAATAGACAAAACACTGAGACAAAGTTCTACTGCTGCAGGCGAAGCTGCTTCCTACTCGCGCGACTCACAACACCTCAAGACTCTTCTGTACAAAGTGACCAGAACTCCTCGCGATAGTCCATACGTATTTGGCAGTGTTTTCGCTTCTTACCCATGGGCTATAGAAATATAAAAAAAATGACTATTTTGTTTGAACATGACTTAGATCACCCATGACAAGATTCAGTTTCATTGTAAAGCAGTCGACAAATATTTTTACATGAATGAATAAATATGCTGTACTTTCTCGTCCAAATCAGCAAATACAATTGACCAGAGAACACACAATAAACAGAAAAAATAGTAGGATGTAAAGTGCACATAAAATAAATAGGTAAAATCTGGTGTAAAATAAGAGGGATTGTCAATGGCCAGGTGTTTCTCAAACGAGATCCATAAATCTTCCCGAAGAGACTCAGGCCACAAGAAACAAAAGACATGAATTGTTTCTTCTAATGCTCTTTTGATGGATACAAGTAATTGCAGGAATTAGTTGCCTGCAAAGCTTACGCCATTGATCAATCCTGACTGACTGAATGTGCTGTGACTAGGGAGGGAGGAGGGCAGTGACTAGACAGCTTGATTGTGGCCAACATGTGGTGCAGTGGTCGGAGCGTCGTCGTCCACGCGCGCTCGTCGCGACGCTCGGTGACTCAGCGCGCGAAGCGCAAAGATCTCTGGCGCCGAAACGTGACACCGTAAAACATGAGAAGCGCCGCGCAAATTACTATTACTCCCAGAAAATGAATTTCGGATTCGAAATGAATGATTACAAAGGCTTTTTAATTTCAAATGCCAGTAAAAACTGAAGACTGTCCACGCAGGCAGCTTTCACGTTTTTTAATTGCGATTTCTTTTGTCTTACTTTTTCTGCAACGTGATGCTTGAAAGTTACAATGAGCAAAAACCACCAACATTTCATTGTTGTGGCGAAGACTCCAAGAATTTCCAGAACAAATTGCAGAAAAATGCTTTTGTGCCTAACAAAAATGGATCAAAATTTCATTACGTTTCGTGCCACCGCCACACCCACAGGTTTTCTACTTGTGTTTGCGCCAGGTACTGTTTTCACTTTGTAAGGCCTCGCGGTGATACAACCATTTATCATTTCTTCAGGGACACACACTTAAAAGTTGAAGAATATTAAAAGTGGCAGCAGATGCTAAACGACACCAATTTTCAAGTGAGCAACATCACCAACTGTAGGGGACGAAGGATGAGGGAAGGAATGAGGGGAAAAGATCGACATAAGGTTGAGTCATTAATAAACTAATATTGAGCAGAAGGCACATTTAAACAATTATAGCATGCCAACAGTAAAAAGTGAGGCATATTACAAATCATGTATTGATTGAAGGGATAAACGGCTTCTCTGACTCACACAAAGGTGGTCCCTTCGAATCCGAAGAGTTTTTATGAAGTCATAGTGAACAGCGGTGCACACGCACCGGGACAATTTTGCGACTCATTCACAATGGGAAGTGGGAAAATCAATTTTTCAGAAAATTTCACAAGATCATTCAAAAAACATCAATACTGGGGAAATTTAACGGTCAGTAACATGAATTTTAGAACAGGGCGTGACACGGGCACTTTGACAACGGGATAGTCTTCTTCCACTTTGAACACCCAAGTGGCCAACAACTGCTTTGCACAGAAACACATGGCATGCATTTGAAATGGCTGAGATACAACACGACGTTTGGCAACGGTCATTGTCTTTTGATCTGTACAGCGAACACGCAAATACATCAAAGAATTCCCCAGTCCGGTAAAAACGGACCTGATTAACAATTGATGCGTTTTCTGCAAAAACAGCGCAAAAACAATTCACGAACACAAAGACTGCAGTTCTCAACACGTTCTGGGGCTGATCGGCATCTGCAGCAGCGACGACACTTGTCTGCTCTCCGACGAGTGACACTTGTTGATGTGGCTCGCGAGACCCGGTGAATTATTGAACGAGCTGGGGCAATACTTACAGTCGTACGCTTCGAGAGGGCGAATCTCTATGGGGCGGACAGGTGCAGGTGGCGGGGGAGACGCGAGCTGCGGTTGGTAGGGCAGGTGGTTCGGCTTGACTGGTGACGGGAGGTCAGTGCTGAGAGCAGGCTTGTGTGTGACAGGAGCAACGACGTTCAGATGCGTCGCCTGGTGCTTCTTGAGATAGGCCTGTCTCTTGAACTTCTTCCCACACTGCGCGCAGATGAACTGCGGGTGCGCCTCGTCTCTCCCTATGGTGGTGCCATTTGGGGATGGCGTCTGCCTGTCCAGCACAGTCATTCCCGGAGCCAGTCCTTCTGACGACGACACGACCTTGGTGGACGTCTTCGTGCTGTTTCCATTGGGACGGGGCTTGTGCCAGCGGCGGTGTGAGGCAAGGTTCGCAGGGCAATTGAAGACCTTGTCACACTCTGGGCATCGGTACTCAATGTGCACGATACGCGGACAGCGGTGTGATGCCAGTTGGAACGCATCGTCAAAGAAATCTTTGCACAATTGGCAGACATAGTCCCCGATCTTGTTCTCGATTCTCTCGATCTCGGCTCGAGCTTCTGGTGTCGCCTCGACCACGTTCAAATTACTGTCAATGTCACCGCAGACGACCTTCTTGGTGGAGTCGTGGTCTTTGTCATCGTCCCAATCTCGGATGATGGTGCCGGAGACCGGCGAGGACTTGTCTTCCTCGAAAGCAATTTTACGGGCGGATTTTGGCTTCTTGATGACTTTGGCTTTTGACGGGGCGATGCAGTCACCGCTCGCCCTCCGCTTGTTGGGGCTGGAGGGGGCAGGGCTGGACCTGGCTGACCCACTGCTGGAGGAGGAGGCCGGGCCCTGGGTCGGGTGTTCCCCCGCGGCCGAGGGCGGCAGCTGCTGCTGAAGGTGCTTCCCGGGAGAAGACGACACGCTTAGCCTGTCAAAAGCCGTGTAGTAGAGGGGCGAGGTGTAAGGAGACCCCGTCCCCACTGACAGCGGAGGCGACGAAGAGGCCAAGGATGCAGCACTTACTTTGGCGGCAGCCGCTGCAGCAGCAGAGGCGGCGGCAGCGGCGGCGAAGAATTGCTGCTGTTGCTTCTTCAAGTGGTTGACGAACTGCTCCGAGTAAACGCCGCTGTTGACGGCGGTGGCGAGGAGACCGGGCCGCGGTGGCGGTGGGAGAAGGCGTTGGTGTTGCGACGCCGCCGCCGCCGATGACGCCGTCAGGTCACGGCGGTCAAGGGCGCGGAGCAGCCCCAGCGGGTTGTTGTGATTCCGCAGGTCCTGGTCCCGCGCCAACTGTCCGTAAACCCCACCAGGGGGCATGGGGCGAGGTTCTGTCGCTCGAAGCTCCAGAGCCTTTGGCGAAATTTTGGTGGCATTGTTCTGCAGCAGGTCTGATCGGGTGTTGGCAATGTTGACATCGTTCTCAGTGTCAATGATTGAAGGAGCGGTGGTGTCTTTGGCAGTGGTGGTGCTGCTGATTCTGTTCTTGGAGTAGTTGATGACGCCTTCGTTTGGATCGCGCCTCGTGGCAGTGTGGTGAGGGCCTCCTCTTCTGAAGCCATAATTGTCGAGCAGTTTGAACTTGATCTGCAATTGATCTCTCTTGAAGCTGTCACTGAACATCTGATTGTCTCTGATGTCAGCGGCGTCGCCAGTGACGGCGCTGCGTTTCCCAATGACGACGCCGTTGAGTCTGTTGTTATTGACGGCGTGATCTGTGACGGCGTCCTCTGGTTTGAAGGTCAGGTTAATGGGGCTCTGGGAGAACCCTGAGTCTGGGGACGACCCGTACTGGGTTGCCCCGCCCCCGCTGAGCTGGTCGGGCTCGGAGCCGGAGTCGCTGTGGGCGCTGCTGCAGCCCCCGTCCTCCTCGGCCGAGCTGTGCCGCTGACGGTACGACGTGTAGCCGCCGTGACTCTTGCCCGCGCGCTTCACGAGGAACCCGCGCGGCATCGCGATGCGTTAACGATGACGATGACGACGATTCTTCAGGAGATGCGATGACCAGCGATGCACGCGATGTCAGTGAGTGCGCTTCTGATCCGCAAACTTCTCCCCAATGACGATTCACTTAATTCGGCGATGATTCGTCATTAATTTTCAATGACACGTCCTGATGTGTTGTCTTCGCGTTGAGTGATTAATTGACAAAGTTCAGTTTGATTTGTTTTTCAAAGGTGTGGCTGGCACTCACACGCACAGTGTTGTTACGCAGACTAGATTTGATCAATACTGAGATGAAGCTTCCTCAATCAATAAATAGGTGTAAAGTGTGTAAAACTGGTGTAAAATGACTAGATGCCGCCCGTGACTAGAGCTTCAACGGTGAGATCAGCTGCGAAACTGCCTTTTCTCTTCTTGTCCTTTCTGCTGCAGCAAAAGTTTTTTCTTCCTTCCAGGCATGCAAGCATTCCCAAGCGCAAATCTTATCTGAGATTTTGCAGTTAGAAACAGGTGAGTGCTGTTAATCTCTGCGATAAAGTCGCTCTATTTTTGTCGTCCTGTTAATAATAACTGCAATCAATGTCCTGTCCTGGATTTTTCCAGGCGTCGCTGCCACTACAAAATGTCCTTGGTGTGACTAAAGCAGTTTTTCTGTTCCTCACTGAAAGTTTCCTCACTCTCCCTTTGGTTTTGTTGCGTTGTGCGTCCCACGCATGCGTCCTCCGTCCACGCGAGCCTGCGCAGAAAGAGTTCTGCAGGAATGAGTCACTTCTCCGGGAGAATGACACAACTGATCTGAAGTTCTTCACTCCGGTGCCTTCACCTTTATAGCTGCTGCCGCGCGATGCCATTCAAGCGCTGCCCAGAGTCATGAATGGCTGGGCTCGAGCCGTGACACACGCTGACGCCGCTGCCGCAACAAAGAGCGCCGATGCGCGCCGCAGTGGCAGCAGCGGCGGCAGCAGCAGCAGGTCCATGGGAACTCAGTGGTGACACGGCAGTGGTCCTGCGGGCGAGATTGTGCGGGTGACAGGGGCCCTGATCTATGCGTTCTGCAACTCGGCCGCACCGCCCGCAGGGCCCCCGTCCGCCCATACCTACGGAAAGCGGCCGCTCGGGCCCCGCCCCTTCGACAGGGACGCTCTGCGAAGCGGAACCTTCGCCGCGGCCACGCGCCCGGCTTCCCCAGCCAAACATTGCGACAGCTGGCCCCTGAGCAAACAATAGCAACACGCGCTGCCCTCAGCCGCTCCATCCCTCCCCAGCGCGCGTTCCCAGCCAAGTTTCTGGGAACTTCGGGGAAACAGAGGATGGGACTTGCAGTGAAAAATTGCAGAAAAATAGCAAAACAAGATTCCCTGGGTCGTTCTCGGGTGGAATGTAGCTTTCAACTTGATATGTCTGACAATAATTCAAATAGCTACACAGTTTGAATGCTCTTCAACCGGACACGACCGTCTCTGGTGACACTTATTAATCCCAGGAAACTGATCTTTCACAGTTTATACGAGGTGAGATTCGTTCCTCACATCTGTACATGAAACCAAGAATAACCTTTTGATTCCCATCATCAAAGTCTGTTGTCTTTGTTGAATTGAAATACCACAGCACCCAGGACAATAAATAGAATTTATTTTGCACGGAAGTTCAGTATTGATGCAAACAAGTCAAAGCTTTGGAAACAAGTACGGGTGGGAAAAGCAAAGTCTCACCGCATCGGAATAAGGAAGCGCTTCTCGCACATTTCCGCGATTGGTCGCGGAGGCGGCGGAATCCATTCATAGTCATTTGAAGGCAGCTTCTCTGCCTATCACCGCATTACGCCACAAAGCGAGCGCACCGCCGACACTGCAGAGCAGCTTTTGCCTCCAAGAATCTACCTGTTGTTGACAGGGAGGAAAAGTTGCGCAGCTTCTTGTACCATCGCGAGTGAGTTGAGTGAGGAGGGCGAGGCAGACAGAGGCTGCTCAGGAGAGAAGACGGGCGGTTTGGCGCTGCCTGCACAAGAGAAAAGTTTTTGCGAATAACAGGATGTTTGTCACAAACTGAAATTTCATCCTGTGATCTTTCCTGCGGCCAATACTAAAAAGGTGTCCAGACACACCGCCACAAGGAGCTCAGCTTCACAATCTCGAGATTTTCCCCCCATTTGATACAGTTGTGTCAGACACAAAGAATTCCATTCGCTTTGTCCTGAGACGTAAAAAGACCCTCAATCCATGAAATTATACACTGCGTGTGAAGCATCAAATAAATTATGGAGTTTACCGCAAAAGTGCTGGGGGCTGTCCACACACCTGTAATCTTATTATCGCCCGAGCGCTGAGTTACGCCACTCTGAAGTAACTCTTCCCAACAAACTCATCACATTCCAACCTCCATTAGAAAAGCACTCTTTCCCTTTGCGCAAAAAATTATTGCAGGTATTACCAGGATCTGACGCAGGCAAAATCACAAAGAGCTTCGCTATTCATTTCCTTTCTCTGTCCGCTTTTGTGGACACTCGGGTCAAATGTGAAATTGCAACGTGAACAGTTGAATATCCACTGGCATGGAATTCAATTTCAGACCCAAATCTTGAAAACAAAAAAAATCACAAGTGTGATGGGTGGAAATGAAATTCAGAGAGGAGTTTTAATTTGGAGACTTTTGTGGCGGGGGGGGCGGGCGGGGGGGGGTGCGTCGGAGCGTGATTACGCATCACGCGGCGCCGGCGGGTTCAGGCGAGTTCAGGAATCGTCGGGTCGCGGCGGCGCAGCTGCTGCTGCTGCACCTGTCGCGTGGCTCGGGCTGCTTCCTATGGGCGCATTGTTCGAGGGGTTGAGTGCTGCGGCCGCAGCGCCGTCCTCACAGTGAGGGACGGGGCGTGTTGTGTAGAGAGGGACGTGAGTGAGTGAGTGAGTGAGCTGCGTTCCCATTGTTGGTGAAAGGGGTTGAGGGGTTTCACTGCAGGAAAAATGGTCGTGACCCGGACAAGTCTGACACGTACTGCAAGGACGGCGCTGCAAGGACACTGCTGTCCAAGTGCAATCCATTGTCAAGCGTCAATGATGCGAAATGTTTCACCCCGGTTCCCCTTGGATGAGTGTTGGGTAAGAGCTCTACTCGATCCGTGATGGGGAAGAAGTGCAAAGTGTGCGCCGCAATAAAACAATCACGCTGCCTTTGAAGATTTTACGACAGGACGGGTTTTCACACATTGTGGTCGAACTGAATGGTTTCGCGTATTCGCGTTACTTCAGAAGACGCAGACCCAAAATCAATCCAGAAATTCCACCCATCTGCGCTGCCAGCATTTTCGATGCTGTAATCGTTCTGGGGTGACTTGGGACCAAAAACTGCGTTTGAAATTCTTGGTCCACGAGCACGCTTGAAAAGACGCGTGTCTTGCTGAACAGATGTCCGTGCTCTGAGTTGCACCTCTCACCGTATTGAGTCTCGAGCTTCAGACATGTGAAGTCCGACTGCGGTCAAGATGGAGATGGACACCGCAGGCCCCTCCAAGGCTCAGCTCCCAGCAGTAATTTCACCCCCTTTGTTGCGGAGGTGCAAGTGTGATAGAATTGCGCTTGGCCCGAGCATTGTGCAAGCGAATTAATTTCGCGTGCGGGTAGGAAATGAGGGGTGATCCCCATTATGATCGCGAGTCTCATTTGCATACAGGTGCAGGTGAAGTGGCTTCTCCTCTTTCTCCCTCCGTCTCGCGGCCCGAGGGCAGAGCCGCTGCTTTTTGCGTAACATAAGCTGCAGCAATTCCTGAAGTTTCTTCCAGTTATTGTTGTGGACTTCATGTTGAGACGTTTTTGCTTTGGTAGAAATGCGTGAATCTCAGGAATCGTGGTTGGCAAGGCACACACACACACACACACACACACACACACACACACACACACACACCAGAGTTGACCCAACGAAGATGTGCATAATTTCAGTGAAGTCTTTGTGCACGAACTTCGCCTTTTTGCTCTTCGAAACAAATGTCAAAATCTCAAAAACTCAGCAACACAGTTTGCATTTGCAGTTCGAGTGAAAGAAGCCGTTGTAAGATAAGACCTTCGGGAGCAGGTGAAGCGAAATTTTGAATTTTTGCAAAGAAGTGTCGGTGTCTGGTGAGGTTTGAATGCGGTATCTGCATCCCCTGCAGCGACACGACACTTCTGCACCGAGAGGTGAACCCAAGAGTGAGAGCAGCGCACCGAGCAATACTGTTCGTTACGCAAGTCACTCACTTGCACGAACATTTCTCTCCTGCAACAACATCCCGTCACATTCCAGTTCCAGGCCTCATTGCACATAAAAGGTTTCAAATAATTTCCTGTCCGAATCTTTCCTTACAAGATTCATTTTCTCTCTCTTGTGAACGACCGGTCTTTGTGTTTCTTGGTATGAAAAAATCTCTTGAAATTGTGGCGAAATGTGACATTTGCTCATCACAAAAGGAATGATCGGAGCTTCGAGACGTTGAAATCTTTCGTGTTGGCAAGAAAAATTGGGCATCAGAAAATCTCCAAATTTGGCAGTTGTGCCCAAGTCCATCCGTGCGCAAAGAAATAAAGCATTTTTCGCTTGATGTAGCTTTTCCAGATGGTGTTTCTTTTGTCTCGTGCAAACTGCTTCCAGACGGGGTTCACTGCTTTCTCTTTTCATGTGTATTAGAATTTCTGACCGTTGGGCCATTAAATATTTAAGGCAGGTGAAGTGTGAATTTAAGTCCAGGAAGTTTGTTGATGGTCGCGCGTAGCCGGCCATCTAGGTCCCGCTGTTGGCTTAAAAACCCTTAGCATTCATGTGTGCGTCTGTCCACACTTTGGAATGTAACCTCCCACCCTAC
>JAAUXT010020137.1_pt1 | contig 32434 bp, 36 predicted proteins | sample 7278171 | NCBI WGS metagenome assembly JAAUXT01 (sample SAMN14350112, study PRJNA611818) | marine sediment metagenome | isolation source: surface marine sediment (1.8m) | place: French Polynesia: Moorea | collected 2018-08
CGCCCTGCCCCACCCCGTCCGCTGCGCCCGTCCGCTCCGCCCGCGGGGCGAGGCCTCCGTCTCTCGGCGCTGACCCCGCTGCCCCCGCCGCCGCCTCGCAGAGGTCGAGGGATCCAACTCCCGCGGATCAGCCGCGCAGCCTGCCTCCTCCGCATCAACACCAGGATTAATGCGTTTCTGATCGCATTTTTCTCTCTTCCACTTCCTGCTCCGAATTCCCACCATCTCTCTGCATCGCGATCGCCCTTCCGATATTTCAAGATCATCAAGCCTGGGCTCAGGATAACAAACCACGAGTTCGTCCAACTCTGCAGACCAAGGCAGCAGAGAGAAGAAGTGTGTCACTGGTGATAATGGTGCAACTCAGAACCCTGTTTCACCCAGAACCCTGTTTCTCAACAGACTCTGCACAGTAAAGACCCCAGCAAACCTCGGAATGTCCCTGGATTGCCTTCAATCACTGGGTGCACAGTTTTCATCTGCGGTGGAGATGATTGCTTTCGTCCCCATTCCCCAGATTACAGATATATCCTCAGCAGATGAGGCATTTGTGCAAAAAAGTGAACATTCTGCAGCACCAGGTGCATTGTGTTTTCAGCATCGAGCCTGATTGTTGTGCCTTTTGCTTTTCATTTCGGCCTTCGAGAGAGATACCTCGTGCCATTTTCCACTCGGCCCTGCTCAAACTTATCAGTTCGCACCTCAGACAAACGGGCCTTGAGTGACGCTGGCGCACTTCAAGTTTGAAGGCCGTTTTTTTTGCCAGCAGAAGATGCGTTCAGGGCGCGTTCCGTTTTGATGTCAAAATCAGACGAATCATCAATCATCGGTGATTAGTATTTCTGAACTCGCCTCACGAAGAACGGCACCGCTTCACCTTTCATATTTCAAAGTGAATTTCTCTCTTCTCCGAGATGTCAGATCACAGGTTGAAGCATCTGTCTGTCTTATCAGTCAAACATTGTTTGCTTTTTAAACTTTGGCTGTTGACGGTTTTTTACCCGTCCACTCATCCCAAACATTTGGATGAACACATGTGGTGTTCTCTCGACTTAGATGCTTTTATCGCTAAACGATGCTTCTCTCCTGCCACAGACCGACCAAATTGGAACAAGCTTTTCTCTTATCAACACAAACAAGATGCAAAATTTTCTAAACACTTCCGTCCCGTCCTGCTTTCCCCTCTCTTCAAATACCTCACAGTGCCAAGCAAATAACCTGAGGTGCATACTTACTCGTTCATTCACACGTACTGACAAAAAAACATAAAACAAAACCCACAAGAGTGAATCAATTTGTGGTTGGTGGAAAAAGTTGCAGGTTGAAATGTCGGGGGAAGTTTGATTTGGATTGGTGAAAGGTTGGAGATGGTTGTTCACCCGGGAAAGAAAAGATACAACGAAGACAGTTGGTTTATGTTTCTGTATTTCTGTTCGTGCAAAATGAAGTTTGATGCAGCTCCAACTCAGTGTTTGTTTCGTGTGATGCAGGTGGTTTTTGACAGCAGTGCGGTGAAGTGTGGTCATTCAAACAACAGCAAAGTGTGAAGTTGATAATTTGTGTTGTTGAATGTTAGAGGTTCAAACAGTTTTTGTGGAGTGTTCCTTACAGGTCTCGAGGGCGAGTTCGACTCCCGAGGAATGCAGGTCGCATTCGCGCGGAAGGGTGTTGAGTATTGAGGGTAACACAATGTACAGAAGGGTGCATTTCTCTGGGGTTCGGAAGGTGATGGTGCAGAGAGAAAGGAATGGATCGGGTTTGTGGTGTGTGATTCGGAACATCGGAAGGAGCTGAAAAAGGTACAACGCTGAGGGTACAGTACAAGAGGAGCGGAACGGTGGGTTGGGGTGGTTCTCTGTCCAGAGAGGTTTCATCCTTTTACGGTGAGCAATCCACTTGGTGACAAAGCGATTGAGGTTGAAGTTATCCAAATGATAATTGAGGCACGATAAAGTCGTCCCGTGTGTGGGGTGGTCGAACCACAGCAGCAGCAACAGCACCCACCTTGTCGTTCTGACTCTCCGACGCGCACTGTAAGCGACCGAGGCGGGGCCGCACCACTTATACCCGCCGCAGCTGCTGCCCGGCGTCATTACGCAGGCGCACAGGAGCTCTCTCTCTCTCGCTCTCTCGCCGGGATCTGGAGACGGGTGGTGCGATGGGCGGGGCGGAGTCAGGCGGGGCTCAGAGCTGTGCTCCTGGAGTCAACGATCTGGTGGAGATGTGAGGGGCGGGTCCAGAGGGCGCACCTTGAGAGGGAGAGAGGGAGAGAAAGAGAGAGGGGGGACAGAGATGAGAGACTTGGAGAGAGAGAAAAAGAAAGAGAGAGGGTGAGAGAGATGAGAGACTTGGGGAGAGAGAGAGAGACAGACAGAGAGAGACAGACAGACAGACAGAGAGAGAGAGAGAGAGAGAGTGTGTGTGTGTGTGTGTGTGTGTGTGTGTGACTCCTACGCCTGGCCTGGACACAAGAACTCAGTGTCCAGCAGGCTGAGGAACGAAGCTCCATGGGGCTGGCTCGAATACACGGCCTTGGCTCTCAGACCTGAGAATATACGAGCTGTCACGTGTGTACAAAAACAAATTAACGAAAATAGTTTTCCTTGAGACAGGCTGACCAAGGACCTCAGAACCTGCAGGTGATGGGGCGCGCACGGGCCCACAGCACAACAGGTGCACGAACACCACCCCCCCCCCTGGTTGAGGTGTCGTCCGCGTGGTTCTCCTGCTGCTCGCCCTGGATCCGCCCTGCAGAAACAATACTCTCATTGCACATGCGTAACCATCACCTGATTATCCTCATCTACCGGGGCATCTCAGACTCGGGAAGAGAGCGAAAAGTCAAGTTGCCGTCAGGGCGCATCATTGTTTTCTGCAGCCCACGCTCTTGAGAGGCTCGAATCTCGCATCTGATGTGGTGAAACAAACTGCACCAGCCGCCCTGTAACACAGAGCTTGTGAGAAGGGGAGTAAAATTTCCTCTTCCTTTTCTGGCCGTGGTGTTGGAATTCTGGGAACGGTCAAAGAGAACAGGGTAAGCAGTCTTTGAGAGAACCACTCTGGTGCACAGGGGACACTTTTTGATTGATCAATTGTTTATCTCGGCACAGGTTGAATTCCACAGTACTGGGCGTGTTTGGAGACGTCCGGTGGCAAGCCTCCATGCAGGACCTCGTCTCCTGTCCACCTCCGCACAGGCACTTCACCTCACCGTGTCGCGGCTGCGAATGGGACTTCGCTGCTTCCGTCCTTTTTCATGTGGACACATTCTTGTTTGGTGATTTGAAGAGGTTGCGCTGTTGAAGGGCGCTCAAAGAGCGACTAAAATGTAGTGGTTAAAATTAAAGCACCTACAGGCAGCGTCCACAAAAAGTATGTGTGCACCAGTTTCATAACACAAGATACATTTCAAATTGGGATCTTGTGGTTCTTTTTGAATTTGTACGGGTCAAGGACAATGCACGAGTAAGGATTGGTGGCGTTGTTCTGTGGAACCTGCAATGCACAAATGTGTCAACGAAAATCTCGTCACCCCGCAGCAGATGACGACAGACACCCCAGCGTCATTTGCATCTTGTATGGTGCATTTCAAAACTAACCTTCTGCGAAGGCTCTCCACCCAAAGATCCTCATTGGGACCTCAACTTCAGGAACTGGTTGGCGCCCTCTTCAGAAATAATGCCCCGGCCGCCCAGTCGGCAGTGCTGAAGATGGTTATTCCTGGGGTGTTCCAGCCAACACAGCTGGGCTGTACATCCTGTGCGTTACGATAAAGGGCGAAGCGGTTTCACCACCGGCCGCGAGCAGATGTCGGAATCTCGCTTTTCAGTGTTGTGGATCAACCGCATTCTGAATAAGTTTTCCACTTTAGAAAAAGAGCATTTTTTTGTGCAACCACATGGACTTAAGTTTCCGGTCGTAAACAATGTCCCTGAATCTGCATTCATCAAGAATGATTCTGCTCGGCGGTTCTGCGACGCACACTGACCCCCAAGGCTGGACTGGTGCGTCCGAACAGCCCGTGCACGGGAATACAGGTTTCAAGTCACTGAACACATTCAGGGTGCGTGATAAGCGCCCGTTGAGTAACTGCAGCCACTCACAGATGTCTGGCCTCCTCTTCAGTCTTGACTCGCTCAGCTCAACGCGCCCTTATGTTCTTGCCAAATATACCAGGTTTGACTTTTCTCACCCAGTTCTGCGGTGCAACTATTTTCTTTTCTCCCTGGCTGATTTACAGAGTGCTGCACCGACTGTAGTGGGTTACGTGATGAATGAATTTTCACTACAGTGAAAACTTTTACTATTTCTGTAACCGAGAATGCCATGTTTTGGTTTACAATGGCTCAGTTTGACCTCAGGTGTTCACGTTCAAAGGATCTTTCACTCCCTGAAGGTTTTGATATTCTGATCTCGTACCAACATTTTTTCCGCCGACATTGAGCAGGCCACACAGATGATCAACACGCAAACACACGCAGAAGTGTTCCTTGATCGAATGGCCACAAGTCTGCAGCAGGATCCACCGAGGTGAACAACCCGTGTGCAGAACCGGAACTGAGGGAAGCATGTCGTTCCAGTATCAGGTCTTGTTTCTCCGCTCACGCTGGGTGATGTTTCGCAGACTTTCGTACAAACAAACTCTTTGGCATTTGGCACGATTTGATAACAAAAGTCAAACAGCTTCTTTCACTGGAGAGTTATGTAACAAGTATGTGAGGTGAAAACTGGGGATCGAAGCACGCGTCGGGAAGCGGAACCACGTGGGCGAACCCGATAAACCTGAGCTCCCGTCCGCAGCACGGCGCTCCATCTCCATCAATTCCGGTCAATTTGTCAGGTGGATCCCACAAAAAGGATCGCAGAACTGGATGACCCCCAGGAATCACTCAAGCAAGATGATTGCGAACATTCATGACCAAGCAAAAACACAAACGAAAGCACAAACAAGTGGAATGAAAGGCAAGATCACAAAACGTGGAATTTTCAGGTACCCCGTCCCACGACGTGAAAATTCTTCCGGAAAACAAGTGCAAACCCACTGGACGAAGGAAGTACCCAGGCTCTCCAAACACAGCGTGCAGGCACGCGTTGGTGCGTCGTGTGTGGAGCGCATCGAAGACAAGTGCTCATTTGATCAAACCTGAGGCACGAGCAGCCAGGTCAGATGAGCCAGTCTGAGTCATCCTTCAGGGAACCAGACCAGTTCCTGTTCCTGTCGAGCTCAAGTCCTTTTGAGGAAACGAGGAGCAATCGCGCGTCATGTCACTGGAAATCTCAACTGCGCGTTGTTTGTTTTTGTGGTGTTCTGGAACACCAATGTGTGAAGTCATCTCTGGTCCGATGTGTGTACCTGCACGTTTCTTGTGCACGTCGGAAGACCTCATCAGGTTGTTGAGGGGAGGTGGATTGTTTGTTCCGTGGGAGGCGAACACCAAGCGAGCGGAATCACAATGGTCCTTGGAGTCAGGGGCAATTCCATGGGGTGCAGAGTCCACCTGCCCCGAGACCCCCACACAACAACAAAGTTACCCCTCCCGAGAAAAGAACACCACAACAAGCCAGAAGCCGCTTTCAGGTTTCGTGTTGAGTTTTTCAAAATCGGAGATGTCCCCGTGATTGTCACCACGCGACCGAACCTTGGAGCGGCCCTGCATGGGGATGTCAACTCGTTTTGTGGATCTGCGCTCAGTGATGACAAATCAACGGGGTCAGGTCCCCCAACATCTGGAAGGGAGGAGATCTGATCAATGGCAGGCGGGAGTTACCTGGATGCGCGAAACTGTTCAGTGAAACTCGTCTTTGCAACTGAAGAACGTTGGTAGTTCTGTGAAGAATCGTGAAAAAACCTTTCTCCTCAAATTGTTGGCATGTAGCTCTGAAAGCTGAGAAATCACGCAAACAGAGAGTACAGTTGGTCCCAATCGCCGAGTAATGCAGGGGAAGAACAAGAATAACATGATCATGGTACAACCAACTGCAGGTGATTACATTGCAGGGAGAGCCGCCACGTGCAGATGTTTTCGTGCTTGTAGTACTTGCAAATACCCGTATGTCAGCACACCCGTGACCTTATATGGCGGTGGGGGAGTCGTTGCATTGAGGGAAGTAGCAATAGCAATCGGTGAAGGGCGCAGACACGAAGGCAGCTTCCTGGCCCAGAACATCTGCAGCTGAGGCTGTGCCAAGTTAGACGCGGGGCGGCGCCCGCTGCAGTGCTCAGCAGCTCAGGCCCCGCAGCCGTTACCGTGATCGCGGTGCGGGGCGGACCCAGCGTGCCGCGCTGCGGACCAGATGGGAGCGCACGGAACAATACAGGAGGAGGGAGGGACAAACTGGACAGAATCTCCGCTCCAAGCTGAAATCGAATGGACGTGTTTTTCACTGGGCGTCAGTCAGGTCGATCCCTGTGCGGAACCCTGCAGACCTTTCGGACAGCCCTATGTCACACTCTGCCTGTGACACAACGTTCGCTCCTGATCCTCAATTATCAAGTCTTTCTTCTTTCAGCAAAAAAAACCCCATCTCACACCAGAAAAAGAAAGAAAGCTTTCTGCAAAGTTTGATTTCTGTGTCAGCGCAAAAAGAAGCTGACGATCCAGATCCTCCTCCACAAAACACACAATTGCCAAGATCAGACAGAGCGAAACCTCTATTTTGTGAGAGCAGCTCGCAAAACCTGCGCGAGTGATGGCCTGGAGGAGCTGTTCATGCCCCGACCTCGTGCGGCGATTGGAGGATTCGCACTCAAACCCGTCATGCCTTCAGCTCCATGAAAAACATGGACCTAAATTTTACTGTAAACCACAGAACTTTGCATTGTTCGCTCTCGACACCAACTTTCCACAGATCTGTGTCAAGTAAGGCAATCTGGGACTGTTCAGAGACTGGTTGAACGGAAAGAACCAAGAAGCTGACAAGTGTCCTTTCGTGGTTTCCTCAATGTTGAAAAACATTTGTCACACGAGAAAATGCAACCTTTGCAACAAGGTGCAGAGCGATTTTGAGAGGGTGCACCGCGCCATTCACATTGTCCTTGGCGTGTGGCCTCGAAGGATGAGTGAGGAAGAGCAGGGTCTGTTTGGCCCTGTTTAGACCCAGGATGATGACTTCCGGTTGTCATGGCCTTGTGCAAGACCCAACCGTGGACAGCATTTTTGGTTTGACAAAAATTTAAGGCTCGTTGGTGCTCAAAATCTTTGGATCTGGTCACAACTCCCACAGCTGAAGCCCAAAGGTTTGGTTCCGGAGTTCAGCTCGGCGAGCAGCCATTTTCAAGCGTCTCTGAGACCATGGCTGGTGTGTCTGAAAATCTGTCCCACCTGGATGGCAGAACACTGTGTAGCCAAAAGCATTGACGTTTTCGCGCACCAGAACAAAAATGCCTGACATGGGAAGAGAGTCATCACTTGCAGCTCCAAAAATACGTGACATTTCTTTGTACCCAGGGACAGAAATGAACTTTACTCGCTTGATGCTCTGTCAGTTCACAACTGCGCAAACCTGTGGATTCTCTGGAAGAACTTTCTCGAGCCGCAAATCCTCGGAATGCTGCTCAAATTTCTCTCCCAAGTGTCGACCGGATCAAAGGCAAAAATATGTGAAGTTGGAAAAATATTTTGAGTAAAATCCTCAAGGTAGGGAAAGCAGATGAAGTGGAGAGTGCTGAGCTCCTCACTTATATTTAGATGACACAAACACGAGGAACAGATGAGCGCACAGCACAGCGAGCGAGCTTCCTACTTCATCCAAACAGCAGCAGTTGTTTTCGGGTAAACACCTCGAAACCTTCAATCTTATCTGTCCTCCGTTCAAGGCCAAGACACGAAAACTGTACTTGAGAAGGACCCATGCTCATTCTCGAACTTTTTCAGATGACATTGTCCTTTTCGTGACGGTCACCAAAGTCTCGGAAACTGTAACGTGGTTGAATAGTGCTGAGTCGGCAGGCTGGAGTAACCCTGGGCTGGAGGAATCCCCCATGTTTCCTCTGGGCTGGAGGAAGGAGTTATCTCCCAGGTTCCCTCTGAGCTACAGGATGGATGACCCCCCACACAGGTTCCCTTTGCGCTGTGGGCTGGTGGAATCCCCCAGGTTCCCTCTGGGTTGCAGGAATCCCCCAGGTTCCCTCTGGGTTGCAGGAATCCCCCAGGTTCCCTCTGGGTTGGAGGAATCCCAAAGGTTCCCTCTGGGTCAGGAATCCCCCAGGTTCCCTCTGGGTCAGGAATCCCTCAGGTTCCCTCTGGGTTGGAGGAATCCCCCAGGTTCCCTCTGGGTTGGAGGAATCCCCCAGGTTCCCTCTGAGCTCTGCTCACTGGTCCCTTTCGCTGCGGATCACCCATCAATGGAGCGATGCATTCAGGTGATGCGAACACCATCTGCTCCCAGAAATCCGCACAGCTGCTCCACCGTTTGTTCCCTTCATTGCGTTCAAACTCGTCCGTCCAATACTCCTCTTTCTGCTTGGCAGAAGAAACCCATAAGCTGTATTCAAACAGCTCACACAATTAAAGATTCAAGAATCTTAAAGTTTGCTCTGTTTTTTGGGGAGATATCGATGCCGTCAGTGCATTCCGAAGCAAGTGAAAAATGTTTTCTTCTACTTCCTTCATGTGGATCAAACGAGTGAGATTCCAAACTTGTTTGTTCTGGACAGATACCAGAAGCTTGGAACGATCGTAAAACTCAAGTGAACGACCCACCCACATCGAAAGGCCACCAATTTTCTTCTTCACGTAGAATCGGCGCTGCCTGCAGATCAAGATAAACGCTTTTGGCACTTTCAATATTTCTTTCCCACTCTGCCACCCAGACAAGCGAAGGCAAGGTGAAGGCCCTGGAGGGTATGGAAGCCATGCTGGCTGGGTACAGTAAGACTGATACAGTTTTCAAGGACGTGGAGGTCGGGCCCGGGTGGGCTGGGGCGCGGGCGCAGGGAGGTTCCCCCAGCGGCTGCGGGCTGCATGCTGCCCGCGTATCTCACACCCACGACCCGCTCTCTCGGCTCCAGCGCAGCGCAGCGGCGGCTACTCCACCATGTGGTGCGCAAACCGCTTCCAGCTGCAAGTCACTTCAGCATGAAGGGAGATCTAAACTTCTGTTTTCTTCAGAGAAAACCAATGTTCCCATTCCGAATGTCACGTTGTTTGGCGGCAGAAAATACAATTGCAGTGTCAATAAAGTGTGTACGCATCGCCGAAATTCGTTTTTGTCCCTTCTGATTCGGAGCAAACAAGACAAAGGACAAGGAAGCTAAACCATCACCAAACTACATTTGTTCATTGAACAGTGAACAGCCAACAGTGGTGGTTGGAAATTCAGCTGAACTGTGCAAGATGCCCCTGACTGTCTCCAGCAGCAACCCTCACATCGTGAGGAAGTCAAATCAGCTGATGCACGTTTCATCAGATTCCTGATCCAGTCGACTCTATCGCTTATCACCAACATGCAATTACCATTCTTCTGCTGTTTGTTTATCTTTCTCCAGCAGCTACAACCAGGTGATCTCTGCTGCTGTGTGCGGCTACTTTCGCGCTGGCACCGTTATGGCCTCGTACGCATGCGTGAGTTTTTACATTGAGTATCTGCGTTGTCTTGGAAATGAGCGACGGCTGAGCGTTTCAGCTTCTCTCAAGGTAGGCGCGGCGGTATCGGAATAAGAGTTCCAATCGGCCTGTTCCGAGGCACAGTGCGAAGCTGGAACCTGATCGGCAAGGTACGTGTCCGGCGCCGCCGACTCGGACCGATCTGAGAATCTGGAATTGAAACATTGTTTCCTCTGTGTGACACCTTGTGCATTGATGGATTTATAATTGATCATCCACCTGCGTCATTTTGATTTGGTTTTCATTTTGTTTTCAAATCCTGTTGATAACCCTGGATCATCTTTGGATTTAACTGGGATACTCTTCCGTTGGATCTTCTCTTATCTTCAAACACCTTCTCCTGTTTGTGTTTGCGCAAGTTTGCGTTTCGAGCTTGTTGTTGTTTGTCTGCATGGTCAATTGGTTGTTTTTGTTTTGTGCGTCAGTTGTGGATGCACGGACAGTTTTGTCAGACTGAGTCGAAGAGACAAAATGGAGTTGATCAATTTTTCTTTTCACCACGCGAACTCGAGATCCAATCAGTTCAGGTGAGTCGGGCTTCACTTTTCTCTTGAAAACGAGACAATTCGACCTCTCAACCAGCGAATTCGTGAAGCAGCAAGAAAACAGTTTTCTGAGACAGAAACTCTTGTCGTCCCCTTTGCGACAGAGGTCTTCTCACGTTTTGATATCTTTCCACAAAATCGCCTTTCCACTCGGATCCCACTCGTTTGATGACGAAATCTCCATTTCTGAAAACAAATCACGTTGCCATCTTCCAACCCTTGTCGTTGCCAAGAAAACACTTGAAACTTTGCCTCTCCCCCGAAAGGACCGCGATTTTGCGTGCGTCTCTGGTGTGGATCCAGATGATCATCCAGATGATCACTCGGTGCGCAGAGCGCGCTGGCGCCCGACGAGTTTCATCCTCCCAGCGTGTCCGCCTGAGCCCGCATCACACACAGGGAGCAGAGAACCTGACCTCAGAAACATTTTGGTTTCGATAAAAGAACAGGAAACACAATATCTTTTGCTTGATTTTTCCTTGCGAATGAATTCCACTGGTATCACTACAGTGGAACAAGGGTGGGGACCGAAGGTACATTCTGATCCAAAGATGTCCCACCTTGCAACCAAAAGTCATCTTGTAGAAAACAAAATGGATTCAATCAGTGTGGGGTCAGGGTTTCGTGGTGCCCGGGACCAGGATCCGCTGGAGGGAGGAAGACTGAGGCGCCGGTGTTGGGGAGGCGGTTCCCGGAGCGCTACACGGTCACAGCGCTCAATTCCAACACGTGCTGCATGGCGCATGGTGCATGTCAATCTGGTTTGGTCAAAATCTCTTTCGTTTCGAAATCTTGAGACATAGAATGCATGTGCAATCATCTGCAAGGTAATGCCGGATGAATGGGATGAAGGTAGGTTTTTTCTCGTGTGTGTGTGTGTGTGTGTGTGTGTGTGTGTGTGTGTGTGTGTGTATTCGTTCCGAACATCATGGACACAGGCTGCAGATGGTCCAGCACTACGGTGTCATCCAGCCAAACCCAACCATACGCATCTTCCTGAGTCTTTCCAACAGCTTGAAGAGAAACTTGTTATGTCCCCATCTTTCTTCGCAACTCTGTTGGAAGTGGAGGCTTTCCAGGCTGGGTTCACACTGGGTGGGTGCGTGGGTCACAAACACTGCAGGACCATGTGCTTCTGTTCAGCCTCCGGGCGCAAAGGAACTGTGACACTGTGACACATGTGACAGCATCTGAAAGGCACTTTCCATCTCTTTGCGCTCAGAACCATCACCCGACCAGAGCGACTTCCTGACATGGTGTTTCCTCGTCTCTTTGCAGAACAGCTGATACCAGCTTGAACAGCACGTGTCATCCCACTGCACTGGGTGTTTAGGAGGGAATTCATTTTTTCGAGATTCCTTGAGTCGCCACTACAAAACGAGTCAAGATGACGGGTTTCCTGGATCCACTGCTGGCTGATCCTGACTTCAAAGTGAGCTCACAAAACTTTCAATTTTCGTTTCCAAAGTTGCATTCGTTTGTCTGTCCAGTTCCAGAAATCTCCACCAGACAAACATAACCCCAACAAAGTTGTGTGTTGAAATGACTGAATTGTGCCTGGTCGCGTTGCAGTGGCTGTCAGTAGACAGGAAAGCGCTACTGAAGGAACAGCTTCCTTTCGACGCGAAGAAGGACTGCTGGATCCCGGACGAGAAGGACGGCTACATCCGCGGAGAGATCCAGTCTACCAAGGGCGACGAGGTCACCGTCATGAACGCCGAGACCAGACTGGTCAGTGGACCTCCGCCTGCACCGATTGTCGGAGCATCAAAGAAGGAACCCCGAGGAAACTCTTTCTCTCTGGCCTCCACTCATCAGCCTTTGACTGCAACAAAACAAAGCAAAAATCACTGCCAGATGCCTGTTGGACCTTCTCACCTTTACTTCACACCTGCACACACACACACACACACACACACACACACACACACACACACACACACACACAACACAACACAGCGTTTCGACCCGACTGGTGTGGACATCGCCACAGAATGAACCAAGTCCGTTTGTGTGGATTTGAAACGAGCATCAGCGCCAGCAGCAGCTTCGTGACGCTCGCTACAAAAGTCCTTCAATTTTCATCTTCTTTTCAGGACAAAACTGTCAAAAGAGACCAAATTCAAGAAATGAACCCTCCTAAGTTCGAGAAGTCAGAAGACATGGCAAACCTGACGTATCTGAATGAAGCCTCGGTTCTGCACAACCTCAAAACGCGCTACTGCACTGGCTTCATCTATGTGAGTACCTCCCTCATCAATTCCTCAGCTTGTACCTCATCTGCAGCTTACGGTCGGTTTGTGCCAACAGAGATGTCGCAGCAACATTTTCTTGGGTTTCAACACGCACTTCAATTCACAGTACCAATCTGCAACAAAACCAAGAGTGTTGCCGGATTACCTGCTTTGCGCGGTTCTCTCAAGTTGGTGCCCGGTGCACGGAATCGAATCTGTTGAACCAACAACAGAGACACAGAGACCTCTTGAAATTTCTTACAACAAAACTTTGACACAATCGTCTTTCATTTTGTTTCGTTTCACTTTCTGTTTCATGCCGTCACAGACCTATTCAGGCTTGTTCTGCGTTGTTATCAACCCTTACAAGCGTTTGCCCATCTACACACCCAACGTGATTGCCAAATACAGGGGCAAGAGGAGGACCGAGATGCCTCCTCATCTCTTCTCGGTCGCGGACAATGCGTACAATGATATGCTTGTCAGTAAGTGAACAAGGAAGAAACCCGTTTCCCACCGGAGACCCCTACACCACCACCCCCCGCGTGAACCCAGCACAGATTTTCACGAATCTGCTGTTTGTCACTGTTTTCCCTGTGTTGTCAGAAGCGTGCGCGAGCCTGCTGGATATAGAGACCGGAGCTAACCTGTTTTCACCGTTTATTGAATCGTTTTCATTACCTTCCAGGGACCAACCCTCATTCCTGTGTGGTTCGAAAGTTGAGCACTCTCCCATCGCGATAAACTCAACATCCCTGATTCTAACGTGGTACAGCACTGTGAAAACTCGCCCGTCCGAACGAATCTTCTCCAGTCTAATGGGTCATGTCTCAAACGATTTTCATGAACAGCCTGGGCCAATATTTCACTCATGAATGTGAACATTTAGTTCTTCCAAAAACGGGGCTGTGTGCGTTTGGCTCAGGCGACATTTCCAGTGTGTACCATCCCAACGACTTGCACCAAATGTGACGTAACTGGTACCTGTGTCCAGAAACGAATGTGTGGGTGACACCTCACCAGCACCGAACAACACTCATTGTCGCGCGAATGGCAATTGTCCAACTGATGTGTGTTTGTTTTCCTGTGTTCACTGTTCCAGTGTTTCCACCTTACAATTGCCTTTTCCATGCATTGAAAGTCGCACATGGACTAATCTTCCTTAGCAGGAGCACCCCACTCGTCGAGAGCAGAGATTTGTTCCCTTTTGTGTCTCCGCAACAGATCCTCGAGAACCACAAACAAAGACTTTGGCAACAAACAAGCGACAAACAGTTCACCTGCATGACAATAATCGTTCACACTCCAGGATCTGTTGCACTTACCAGAGATCCAGAGACAATATCTTTGAACCTAGCTTTTTGTTTCATCCCTGCACAGACCTACTCAGGTCTCTTCTGTGTGGTGATCAACCCCTACAAGCGCCTGCCCATCTACACCCAAAATGTCATATCGAAGTACCGTGGTAAGAGGAGAAACGAGATGCCGCCCCATCTGTTCTCCATTGCCGATAACGCGTACAATGACATGCTGCAAAGTAAGTGCCAACGACATATTTTGACATTTTTGTGAAGATTTTGTCATTCTTGTCGTCCAATGACTGAACACGGATACTGACCAAAGGAAATTGATTTCTCACAGTAACCTGTCGATCAAATGACTTTCTGCATGTTGAATATCCACACCAACCACCACCAAGTTCAATATCGTAGATCCTTTTGTTTCAGCTTTGAAAAAATCACACATAAAGTTGACAAACGTAATCAATTTTGAACGTCAAATTGTTTTTGAAAGCTTGTCTACAGATTTCAATGTATGTTTCAGACCGCGAGAACCAGTCCATGCTGATCACGTAAGTGTCGCATTTCACAGCCCGAAGGACCTTGGTTCGAAGTCACGGTGGTTCGGCTGCACTTGTGTCAGTGATAACGTTGGCTCCCCATCCACAGAGGAGAGTCTGGAGCCGGAAAGACCGAGAACACGAAGAAAGTTATCTCGTACTTCGCCTCTGTGGCTGCCAGCGGAGGAGGTGGCGAACCAGCCGCTTCTGGCGAGACAAAGAAGGTGCGTCACGGGGTGGGGGGACTCTCGATGCCTGTTGTAGGGGGGGGGGACTTTCCACGCATGTCATGGGGTGTCTGCTCTGGAACTTTCAAAGGACTCTGTTCATTGAACACGTCTGGGTTGTCTCTTTCTGATTTGTCTTTGTAAACAATTGTCAATTTTTGATGGTGCTCAGGGTACTCTGGAAGATGCCATCATCCAGGCTAACCCTGTACTCGAGGCCTACGGTAACGCCAAGACCGTGAGGAACAACAACTCTTCCCGATTCGTAAGTAGATCCATGACATACTCATCATTACACGGTTTTGGCAGTTTCATCTGCAGACTTGCATTATGTTCTGTGCCGACAAAAAACTACACAATTCCTTCTGCGTTCCAGGGTAAATTCGTGAGAATCCACTTCGGCACAACTGGAAAGATCGCTGGAGCCGACATCGAGACCTGTGAGTCAAACTTTTTCCCGCTCTTGTTTGTTTCAATGTACCTTGGTGGACATTCAAACCTCTTTCCCAAGACATCCAGATAAAGCTGTGACACCCTGCTTTGCGGTGGTTTCAGACCTGCTGGAGAAGTCTCGTGTGACGTACCAGCTGCCTGGAGTCGAGCGCAACTACCACATTTTCTACTGGCTGTTGAGCGGAGCCTACGCGGATTACGCAGGTGAGAGCGACACGACGTACGGGATTCAGTCCTGTCCGCGAGTACATATTCCCGAGATGGTGCAGAGCTCATAATAGTTTGCAACCACAAAAAAAATATCATTGCCGAAACGCAACGTCAATGGTTTTGCTGTTGTGTTTCTCACAATCGTGCCACAGTTACACAGACAAGTTTTTGTTTTGCCTTTTGCATGAATGTGCAACTTAACTCAGAAATTTCTACTGATCAGGTCAGAGAGATGCAAGGATCTACAAAGCATCAAAAGGACAACTTGTTTCTCTTATGTTTCAGGAAACTCGTATTCTGGTCATTCCTTTTGTGTTGGAATCAGATCCAAACTAAAGTTGTTTGTGAACCTGTAGAAAAGCTCCTTGTGAAGGAGGAACCCGGTTTGTATCACTTCATCAACCAAGGCTGTCTCGGCGTCGACGGCATGGATGACCAAGAGGAAATGAGACTCACCGACGTACGTACAGTGTGACCCACGGATGAACCGCAGGAGTTCATCCCCACCAACCAACCCACCAACCAACCACCCGTTTGTTGACGTGGTTCAGCCCCGTCCCACCGCACATGCAGTCCCCACCGACACCACACGGTGTCTTGTTGAACCCACACGGATCTTCAGGATGATGATGCAGTGTGCTTCCGTCCTTTTGAAATTGAAGTGTTTTGGAAATGTGTACAGTCTACACACTCTCAGTCCCTACCGAGCCCCCAACCCCACGGACAATGTCTCTCGTTCGCCCGAGGTTTCCTCACGTTTAACCCCAGCACCTTCCTGCGCAGCGACCCTTCCTGTTCATGCCACACCACCCCCAACTCATTGACAAGGAAATGGTTTGCACAATCGGGAAGAACAAGCCATTCAGGTTGTGAAAACCTTCCTTGTCTGCGGATAGAACGATCCTGTAACTGTCAGCCTCTGCAGGTTCGTCACCGTTCATCCCGTCCACACACCTCCCGACCAGCACCTTCCGTCACCACACACTCAACCGAGCAACCTTTCCTTCGTTTTCAGATTCCTCGAGTGTGACCTGTAAAAAACGAGAATTGTGCCTGTACGCGCAACCGTAACCGTGTAATGATGACAAACAGCATGTCCTGTTCACTTCGTGTTCCCTCCCTTCAGGGTCCAGCTGTTAGATCCACCTTTCTTCACCTCCTCATGGCACCGAAACTTTTGCATTGTTTCTGCATCACGTTCTTCACTTTGCTACTTTCGCCCTTGTTTGTGCATCTGATTCTTCTCTGTAGACCCAGCCCCACATTCTGTTGTTTTTATGTGCAACCTGTAGAAAAGCTCCTTGCGAAGGAGGAACCCGGTTTGTATCACTTCATCAACCAAGGCTGTCTCGACGTCGACGGCATGGATGACCAAGAGGAAATGAGAATTGCGGACGTATGTACTGTGATACGTGTGTGAGCTTCATGCACATGTCCAATTACCAGTTTCCTTCCTTCCTTCCTTCCTTCCTTCCTTCCTTCCTTGGTTCCACTGAACCCAGTCACTAAACGTGGTACCACCAGGTTGCAGGCGAACAGGATGATCCTTTTCAGGGTTGCTGAGCAAGAGACTGTTGCGCGAGTAGATTATAGAATGTGTCTCCAATAGGAAAGCCTACACTTTTGAAGAACATGCAGCTGGCTGTACTCCAAAAGTGTACACCTCAACACTGTAACATTTTAGCCACACGTATGCTAATCACAGCTTTGTCCTCCTCCCGCACAGGTTACCAGACGTAGGCGCAGCCTATAACCAGCAATGCGATATTTTGAAGAGTGAACTGACTCGACTGTTTGTCGTTGGTCGCTTGACCTACGCCTCTTGTAGGAGGAGATCCCGCAATACGCCATGCAGAAAAGTCTGCTGTGCCGCACCATTACGTAGCAATACAATGTTTCACGACTGCTCCACTGTTCTCAGCATTCACTTCTTGTCTGTTTCTCTTCTCAATGTGCTTGTTCTGCTTCATTGTGCCTTCACATTGTTGTCGTTTCTTCTCTCCGCGCGCTGTTTCACTTCTCTCCGAGATTCGGATCTCCAAATTCGTTCGTGCAGCCCACCCTGCTTTCCGTTTGGTGCAATCCGTCAAGAAACCAAAAACGCAATTGAAATTCTGTTGGGTTTCTTGTTGGACTTCTGACACAACGAGCATTTCCGAGTTCTGCTCTGCATGTGTACTGTATGGGACGTTTTCAGAAAAACTTCTGGCAAAAGAGGACCCCGGTTTATATCACCACATCAACCAAGGTTGTCTTGGTGTTGATGGTATGGATGATCAAGAGGAAATGCGAATAGCAGATGTATGTACCAAAGGAAATCCTTGTGTTACTTGACAATGAATGACCAGCATTAACCGTTTTCACCTGAGGCCACTGGGCACATTTCACAACTTCACATACAGTGCATTTGTGTACATAAAACAAAGTACAAATCAACTGCTGTACAAATGGGCGTTTTCCTTGGTTCTGGAACTGCTTTCCACTAACCTTCTAACTCTACTTTTCTAACTTTTTCTAACATGGTCTGAGTTACAGAGATATAATTGAGGGCTAAAGTGAGGGTTTTCTTCGTGAGGGCAAGTTTCTTGTCTGCAAAAACTTTGCTTGGGTTTCGAAGCCTCTGCGTTTCACTTCCTTACCTTTTCCTCTGAAAGAAAACACTGTTGTTCTCACATTGCTGCTGTTGTGCCACTTGATGCACACTGTTTCCGATGCTCCCTGCCCTGTTCGTTGTTGCTGTTGCGGTCGATGTCTCTCTCACACCAATGACAGTCCTTGTGTGGAGAAAACGTGCTGCTGTTGTTTCCCCGAGTTCAATGATATTCGCTAATGCGCGCATGCCTACCCTGCGTGTTTCAGAAAAACTCCTTTGTAAGGAGGATGCCGGTTTATATCACTTCATCAACCAGGGTTGCCTGGGAGTTGATGGCATGGATGATCGAGAAGAAATGAGAATTGTGGACGTATGTAAAGCCGGAAACTACCTTTTCTACATCTAGATGCACAACGATTCAAAATTATATTTGCAAGCCAATATCAAATTTTACTTTGCACATTTGATTCAGTTTCATAACAAGCAACCTGTCAATTTCTTCTTTCTCTCTGTGTCTCTCCGCATGTGTACCGTAGCGTAAAACTGCAATTTTGTGACTTGTGTCTCTGTCCGACGATTCTCCTTTTGTGCCACATAATTGAATACTTTTTTCGTGAATTTTTCAGGATTCACAGATTCCTGTCTTGTTTTAACCATCCTCTAGGACATTAGGTCGCGCGCTTGGTACATGTCAAGAACCACGATTTTCCCCCACGTATTGTGAAGAGATGGACATTCCTGGTTCTTCTCTGTTTTTGGGCGGCGCCACGTGTACCAATCGCGTATTAACGGTGTCTCTGTAACCTCGACCCTCGACCACCGACTGGCTGCTGATCGAACCAATGTCCGACGTAACCCGCTCTAATACAAGCATGAAAAGATGTCCTGGGTGTTTCAGAGAAATTACTCGCAAAGGAAGACCCTAGTTTGTATCACCACATCAACCAAGGTTGTCTTGGTGTTGATGGTATGGATGATCAAGAGGAAATGCGAATAGCGGACGTACGTAATCGTACAGTATCAACAATCCTGTACTCAGTTCCTGTTGAACCCCGGTTTTAGAGTGCTGTTGCATAGTTTTGCTGTTCCAAAGATTTTTCAACCGTTGTACATAATAATTCTTTGGCGTTTCATCGAAGCCGTTTGCGACCCCGACTGGACGCCCTCTAAACGTCATCGAAACAGCTGTGACAGAACTCAAACACAAATTTTCAACAGCGCAAGGAGCAATTTGCTTTTTCAACACGGAACTTGAGTTGAATACGATTTGAAGTTTTGCAACTGTCAGAGCTGTTCACGCTCAATGTCCCTGAAGTTACAAAGTTGTACATTTACGCTTTTGCGTCCCCTTCACTTGGCGCGCGCCGTGCACTTTGCAGTGACCTTCCCCAGCTGCACACCGAGCAGGGCGCGAGCGTTTGCGACTCCCAGTTCCTCGTACCCTGTCTGAAAACACTGTTCTGAAACCTCTGTGCGTCACAACGTCATTGCTAACCACTTTCTTTGTTTCTAAAAGCGTAGCATGGTGCTGTCGTTTTGCTGTCCACCCACTGTTGTTGAAGTCTTTTGTCCCATAATCGTTTCTTCTTTCGTGAGTCTCCTTCTAGATCCCACCATCTCTTTCGCTCCAGTGTAGCCAGACCCATTTTATCAGCTTGAGTCTCTCAGATTGACAGAGCGTCCACAACAAAGAGCGTCACCCAACAAAAGCTTCTGTTTGTTGGGTGCCAAAAAATTCTTCTGTCTGACTTGAGATTTCGTCAGGTGCAGAGCAAACAATTTTGGTTCTGTACACGTGGACTCTGGCGCAACTTCTTCCCCTCTGCCTCTGTGATAGTAATATTCTGCACAGCTTCCCTGCGTGTTTCAGCCAAGTTGATAGTAAAAGAAGACCCTAGCTTGTATCACCACATCAACCAAGGGTGCCTAAAAGTAGATGGTATGAATGAAGTCGAGGAAATGGTTCAGGTCGATGTACGTACCACGTACCTTTCCTTCGTCACGTAGAGAGTCGAGTCCATTTCGTTTAACTGCCTGATTTTCCTCGTTTGTCGTTTCCTTCGTTTGTGCATAATTTGTATCATTTGTACAGACCAGTGATTCTTCTTTTTGCAGGAAATTCAAATCTGAGTTCGTTTTCAAAGTCTTCCGTTCTCATGCAAACAAACAACGTCATTTTCTGATTTCCGAACCTTCGTTCAGTTGGTAAAAAGTTGGTGTGAAGTTGTAGACCGCTCATACTTTCGTTGGAACAAGTTCGAAACGTTTTGGGTTTGTCCGAGCAAAACAGTCAAGTCTGTAATTCTTAACATGATGTTCCGCTTTTGTGTCTTTCACTTGGTTCCTCAAAACTCGAAAGAAGATGATTCACGCCTTTCACATGCGGAAAATTTACCTCATCGTGCGACTGAACTTTGCTCTGCTCTGCGACCACACAGGAGGCCTTCGCTGTTCTGGCCTTCTCGAACGAAGAGAAGATGGCGCTCTACCGCTGCACGTCGGCCGTGATGCAGTTTGGAGACATGAAGTTCAAGCAGCGACCGCGCGAGGAGCAGGCCGAGGCCGACGGCACTGCCGAGGCTGAGAAGGTGAGGACAGAACCCCGGAGAGCTGTCGTTGTTACACAGCTGTGCGGCCTTCTATTTGCACTGCACAAGTGTCTGACCAGAATAATCGGCTTTGTGCTTGTTTCGTACAAGATCGCATCACGTGTCGACCCAGCGTGCACTTAGACTTGTCCAGTTTTGAAAGTCCTCTGCATGGAGCGTGTGGTCAATGACGAAACTGATCTCACCAAACTAAACATTCTGCGTCTGATCGAACAATCCTCGAGCGCTTGACGGACGTCAAATGCTCAGTTCAACTTTCGGTGTGTTTGCAGGTGGCCCATCTGCTCGGAGTGAACTGCGCTGACCTGCTGAAGGCTTTCCTGATGCCCAAGGTGAAGGTCGGAACTGAGTGGGTCACGAAGGGTCAGACGATGGCGCAGGTCGAGTTCGCAGTGTCCGCCCTCGCCAAGGCCCTGTACGCCAGGATGTTCTTGTGGCTCGTCGCCAAGGTCAACCAGACCATCGACACCAAGAACAAGCGCCAGTACTTCATCGGTGTGCTCGACATTGCAGGCTTCGAAATCTTTGAGGTAAACTGGCTTTATTTCTTTCGATGTGTCCTTCTGACTCACATTTCGCGCACCCTGACAGCATTTTAGTCACAGCGTCATGTCGCTCTGTGTGAACAAGATCTGAGGGGCTTTGTGTATCTGTTGTTTTCAGCTCAACACCCTGGAGCAGCTGCTCATCAACTACACGAACGAGCGTCTGCAGCAGTTCTTCAACCACCACATGTTCATCCTGGAGCAAGAGGAGTACAAGAAAGAAGGAATCCAGTGGACCTTCATTGACTTTGGAATGGATCTGCAGGCTTGCATTGACCTCATTGAGAAGGTAGACTCTTCAGTCCATTCATGCTGGCAGCCCGTGTTAATTCAGACAAAAATTCAGACTGGAAGAAGGAAAATGTTTGGTTTGACACAGTTTTGTTGTTTCTTGCAGCCCATGGGAATCTTGTCAATTGTGGAGGAGCAGTGCATGTTCCCCAAAGCCACGAATGAGACCCTCAAGGCCATGCTCTACGAGAACCACCTGGGCAAATCCAAGAACTTTGGCAAACCGAAGGTCTCCAAATCTGCCAAATATGAAGCGCACTTTGAGCTCTACCACTATGCTGGCACAGTCATGTACAATGTCAACGGCTGGCTCTTCAAGAACAAGGATCCTCTGAACGAGACGGTCGCCAACCTGCTGTCGGAGTCCAAGGAGAAGCTGGTGACGCTCTTCTTCCCGAAGCCTGACGGTGAGAGACGACAAGCAGGGCGGGACCCAAGGACCAGGCCACTCTGATCCCTTCACAAACACTGTCCATTTCATTTCAAACTGCCAGTTTCCATTTTCCACTAAAAGTGTCAGCAGAGAATGTTTATTCGCGATACAGAGGACGGCGGCAAGGGCGGCGGCAAGAAGAAGGGCAAGGGCTCGTCCTACATGACCATCTCGAACACGCACAAGGAGTCGCTGCACAGGCTGATGCACAACCTCTACATGACGGCGCCGCACTTCGTGCGCTGCATCATCCCCAACGAGACCAAGACCGCATGTGAGCAGGCCTGTTCCACACCTTGCATGTACAGATCTGCAGTGCATTGCTCTGCACCCGTATTTTGGTGCGAGCTGCGTTGAAACATCTTGTGCAAATCAGGCACACGAAACAAAAGCCTCTGCCTCTTCCCTTGCTTTGATGGATTTCTTGCACATTTCGACATCAAGAAAGTCACGATGGAAGCAAAGGTGAGATCTTGTTTTCTTACAGTCGAGCTGGACGCCAAACTGGTTCTGCACCAGCTGCAATGTAACGGTGTGCTCGAGGGCATCCGTATCTGCCGAAAGGGTTTCCCCAGCAGAGTGCTCTACCCGGAGTTCAAGCAGCGGTAAGATGGAGTCAGTCTCTGTGTTCACAACAATACACCCTGGAGAAAACACATTTTTCACTGTGCATGTCATAATGCATGAGGGTGTCTCATTTCCATTTCAGATACTCCATCCTGGCTCCCAATGCCATCCCCTCGGGATTTGTTGAGGCCAAGGAGGCATCGGCCAAGGTGCTTGAAGCCCTTCAGTTGGACAGTGACAAGTTCAAGCTGGGGCACACCAAGGTGTTCTTCAGGGCTGGTGTGCTGGGTATGCTTGAGGAGATGCGAGAGGACCGCCTGGCCAAGATCCTCACCTACCTGCAGGCGCATATCAGAGGCCTGATCATGAGGATGAGCTACCAGAAACTCCAGGAACAGAGGCAAGACACCAGTCTTTTCATTTTCAAATATTCTTGAACAATTTTGTTTTCTTGCCAATTCCACAGTCTATCAAATCCAAATGTTCATCCTTGCAGGACAGCCCTGGACCGTATCCAGAAGAACGTGCGTGCCTGGCTGGCTCTGAGGAACTGGGCCTGGTGGAGGATGTACACGCGCGTCAAGCCTCTGCTGAGCATCGCCAGACAGGAAGATGAGATGAGACAGGCAGCTGAAGAACTCAAGAAGACCAAGGAGGAGATGGAGAAACTGCTGGAGCTGAAGAAGCAGCTGGAGGAAAGGAACAACATGATGGAGCGAGAGCTTTCGGACCTCAAGTCGAACGCCGGAGCGACCGAAGACAGCCTGGCGGAGGCGGAGGAGAGGATCGAGGATCTCATGAAGGCCAAGTTCGACTACGAGGAGAGACTCAAGGTGAGCCACCCATTCCCACACAAGTCCCAGGTGGTTGCATGCTCGCCCAAAAGTGTTGCTCGAGTGTCTGTTCTTGATAAATTGCACATGCAGCGACAGGGTGACATTGCAAACAAGTTGCAGGACCCGGTGTGAACTCGCTCTTTTCGCGACAGGAAATGGAGGAGCGCATCGAGGAACAGGAGGGCGATGCAGAGTCACTCGAGGAGGAGAAGAACAAACTCAACGAGAAGATCCAGGGCCTCAAGGGAGACGTCGAGAACCTCGAGAACGACCTCAAGAAGGTGCGACTCCACAAACACGTCGGACACGCACGTGCACACGTGCAAACACACATGCACACACACACACACACACACACACACACACACACACACACACACACACAGAGGCACAGCACAGCGCAGGAGCTGAAGCTGACACGAACAATCATCAGAAGCAAAACAAGCTGAAACAGCGCAATGTTACGTACGCCTCCTTTTGGAGTCCATCGCAACACATGCTCTTCAACTGAGTGTCTCTTGACCATTCTGAGCAGAAGCTTTTCACCTTCTCTCCCTTTCCTGCTCAATTATCTCTTCTTCATTGTTTGACTTAATACACCTGAACCATTTCTGCTTTATTCAACAGGCTGAACAGGACAAGACCGCCAAGGACAACCAAATCAAAACTCTCAACGATGAGATGGCAAGGCAAGACGAAGCCATTGCTAAGCTCAGCAAGGATGGCAAAGGCCTCATGGAAGAACTCAAGAAATGCCAGGAAGATCTCGCTGCCGAGGAAGACAAGGTGAAGAACCTCAACAAAATCAAGGGGAAACTCGAGAGCCAGTGTGACGACCTGGAGGACAGCCTGGAACGGGAGAAGAAGGCGAAGGCGGATGTGGAGAAGGCCAAGAGGAAGGTGGAGTCGGACCTGAAGATGACGCAAGAAGTCGTCGACGACCTCGAGAGAATCAAGCGCGAGCTTGAGGACAACGTCAAGAGGTAGGAACAAAAATGACCAGTTTCAGAACACTTGTGTTGCGACCTTTTGACATTTGGAATTTCCTCAGCTCATCCTGGGTCACACAATAATTTTGCAGCAGCAGCTCAAACGGCTCTTTCACCGAGATGCCGTCCTCCAAAACTAACCTGACAAATTGGAATTGAACCCGTTTCAGGAAGGACCAGGAGATCAACAACCTGAGCGGCCGGCTCGAGGAGGAGGAGTCTCTGGTCGCGTCCCTCAAGAAGAAGATCAAGCAGCTCGAGGCTCGGATCGAGGAGCTCGAGGCGGAGCTGGAGGCCGAGCGCCAGGCCAGGGTCAAGGTCGAGAAGCAGAGGAGCGACCTCAACCGCGACCTGGAGGAGCTCAGCTCTCAGCTGGATGACACCGGCAGTGTCGCTCAGGCTCAGGTACGTACACACCTCCAGAATTCCAAACATGGCGTCAAACTGATTTGGATTGGCTGATTTCAAAACGAGCAATTGGTAACACTGACCGACTCTGCCATGACGAAGTTGTGCAGCTGATTATTGTCAGTGGAGTATGGAATACGAAAGACTTTGATTCTGAAACCCACCGCCTCGCGGTGTATTCACGAATGTGCGGCTTCCAACCAGTGAGTGCCCCTGAAGGGAACACGGACAAGAGACACAACTCACTCACAAACTGCTCAGAAATAGAAACTTTTCAGAAAGGCTTCCCCAGTTCACAGAGAATAAGCCTCCACAATTGCTGTCCCAGATCTGAGGGCACAGGTTTTGTCTCATTCCTCAGGCCGAACTGAACAAGAAGCGCGAAGCGGAAATCGCCAAGATGAGGAAGGAGATGGAGGACCAGGTGATGCAGAGTGAGGCGTCGATCGCGCAGCTCAGGAAGAAGAACAACGACCAGATCAACGACCTCAATGACCAGCTGGACAACGCACAGAAACAGAAATCCAAGTACGTACGGCGACGGTCTGACTCACTTCTGTCCTCTGCGTGGAATTCAGCGGCTGATCTGCTCTTTTCGACACAACCAGAGAGGCTCTACAGCTTCGTCTGGTGGACCGGAAGTCTCTTCACCACTGTTGGTTTTTTCTCGCGCAGGGTTGAGAAGGAGAGGAACTCACTCAAGTCTGAGCTGGACGATCTCAGTTCTCAGATTGACCACATGAGCAAAACCAAGGTATGACAAACTCACAAAGAAAAGAGCGGTCTGTTCTCACTCGCTCAAAAAATGTTTTCACAGAATTGCTCACCCGAACACACCAGAAATTTTTTCAGCACTCGTTCGCACATAAAGCACAAGATCGAATCTCCTGTGTTTCAAGACTTTCATCACTTTCGTCAGGTGTCTCTATTCCCTCTATCTGTCCGCAGGCCGCAGCGGATAAACTGGCCAAATCCCTGGAGGGCCAACTGTCCGAGCTGAACGACAAGGCCGATTCCTCCTCCCGCTCCATGAACGACCTCAACTCCGAGAAGAGCCGCCTGCAGAACGCCAACAACGACCTGCAGAGGCAGCTTGAGGAGGCCCAGGACCAGATCAACCAGCTGGGCAAGGCCAAGTCCAGCCTCAGCAAGCAGCTGGAAGAAACCACAGGTGCCCTGGACGATGAGAGCAGGCAGAAGAGCAAACTGCAAGGGGAGAACAGAAATCTGCAGGGTGATCTGGATGCGCTCCGAGACTCGCTGGATCAGGAGCAGGAGGCAGCCGGGGACCTGCAGCGCCAGATCAAGAAGGCCCAGGACGAGGCTCACATGTGGAAGTCTCGGTTTGAGAGCGGTGAGGGAGGAGTGAGCAGCGAGGCCATGGATGAACTCAAGAAGAAGTTCCAGAGGCAGATGAGGGCGCTGGAGGAGCAGCTCGAGGGAGCCCAGTCCAAGGCCAACTCCGCTGACAAGGACCGCAGACGTCTGCAGGCTGAACTCGAAGACGTCATGGTGGACGCTGAGAAGGTACTAGGCTCCACTCAAAAACCCAAACTCAAGTTCAATTCTGCCCTCAACAGCAAAACTGCAAGTTGCACATCTCAAAGTCACTCTTTCAGAAATTTGCAAAAATTATGACCAACACAATACAGCAGCACATTTCAAATGAACAAACACATCTTTGACGCGTGCATCTTCGAATACCTGCAAGCGCCCTTTTTCGGGCACAACACAGCCCAGCACGCAGTCTTTCAATGGGGCCAACCAGTAAACGACGCCTTCTGAGCGATGCGGCACGGCACACTTGATGCAACACGGCTATCTAACGTGGCCCCCGCACAACGTGACGCTGTCGCTTCTCTCCCACAGTTCAAGGCGCAGGCGATCGGCGCGGACCGGCAGATGAAGTCCCTCGAGAAGTCGGTGGGCGAGTGGAAGCGGAAGTGCTCGGACCTGCAGAGCGAGCTCGACGGGCTGGGCGGGGACGCGCGCTCCGCCGCCGCCGACGCCTTCAGGTGAGACGCCGCCGCCCACACGCGCTCACCGTGGCTTGTGCCCTGAGCTCGAGAGAGTCCAGAATGCTTCACGGAACACGTTTTGCTTTCGACACATCTACGCCTTGCCAGGCACATCTTGTGACAAAGAAATTTGAATTTGAACTTTGTTGAAGTTTTGTACCTCAACTTGCTCTCTCGCTTGGTTCGATCCATGTTCCTGTCATGGAGTTAGTTTCTCGTGATTGTACTCGGCCTGGTACTTCTTGATCTTAGAGCACTGAACATTGAGATGTTTTCAGGTACAAGTCTGAGATCGAGGAACGCGACGACCAGATCGAGGCTCTGCGCCGGGAGATCCGCGCTCTGCGTAAGTTCTCACCACGTGAACCACCGGTCATCCGGACAGAACATGTTGACCTTCAGGTCGTGTGCTGACCAGTTCTGAGCTTTTGTGATTTTGTCGATATCAACACCAGCGTCTTTCCTTTGTTTCCTGCGCTACGCGCACACCTAAAGCAACTGCACAACAACCAGCCAGTATTTTTCCTTCTCTTACAGACGACGAGCTGAAGGAACTCAAAGATGAGATTGACAGAGCCCAGAGAATGGCGGCCGATGCTGACAAACAGCGCAAGCGTCTGGCGATGGAGAAGGACGAGCTGGTGAGCGCCCTCGAGGACGCCGAGTCCGCCCTGGAGCAGGAGGAGGCCAAGGTGCTCAACGCCCAGAATGAAATTTCTCACATGCGCCAAGAATTTGAACGGCGCCTGGCTGAGAAAGATGAGGACTTTGAGGCTACAAGGTCAGTTTTCGAAAGAAATTGAGCTGCGTGCTCGCTTCGCAAGTGCTCTTTCTCCAAGAACCGTCCTCTGTACTGTGCTCAGAAGAACACCTGATTTCTCACGTGATGTCAGCAATGCATCCCGAACTTTTGGGGTGCTTGATTTCTCGGTAAATTGGTGTCTCGCTGTTCTTTTTGACACTCAAAATTTCACTTTCTTTGCGTTTCTTCGCAAATCGGTGTGGTCGTCCTGCGTTCACTGTGACAGAATCTCTGCTCAAACCACAACGTCCGAGGAACCCGTCCACTTGTTTCGCTGTTTCACCTTCACGATTGCAACGCTCCTTGTCACGCTCAATAGGAAAAATCACCAGCACGCCATCGAATCCATCGAGTCCTCGCTCGAGGCTGAGCAGCGAGGCAAGGCCGACGCCGTCCGCGCCAAGAAGAAGCTCGAGGGAGAGATCAACGAGCTGGAAGCCGCCCTCGACTCGGCCAACCGCGGCAGGATGGAGGCTGAGAAGAATGTCAAGAAACACCAGGCCGCCATCAACGAGCTCAGGCAGCAGATTGAAGACGAACACAGAGCCCGTGAGGAGGCTGACAAACAGGTCAACACAAGTTCCATACCTGGCAAAAACTCCACCATACATTCCTTGCAAGTCTCACATCTCTCATCTGTTGTCTCAAGAAAATGAGCCCATCCATCATGAAAGTCAAGGCGATTTGTGCTGGTCACAGGTCCAGGCGGCTGAGCGCAGGGCGGCGATGATCGCCGGGGAGGTGGAGGACTACAAGGCGCAGCTCGAGCAGCTGGAGCGCGCCTACAAGCAGCAGGCCGGGGAACTCAGCGAGGCCAACGACCGAGTCAATGAGCTGTCCGCCCAGAACTCCTCTTTGAACGCCCACAAGAAGAGGCTCGAGACGACCGTCCAGCAGATGCAGAGCGATCTGGACGCCCAGGTCAGTTGTGACTTGTTGAGGATCCTGATTCAAAGGAGCTTGGCTGAGTGTGTCCCCAGAGTCGAGTAGAAAGTCTGTTGAGGGCGTCGAGACGATCCTGCACTTCAAAACAGCCGTTTTGAAATGCTTCCACGACTTTGGACAAGTAGTTGTCCATGATTTTCTGCGACATTCAAGGGCTTCATACTGCCAATGCATGATTCAAATAGCACTGCTTTGAAACACCAATGCTCCTTTGTACACACGAAAACTCAAAGCAAAACAAACCTTCAACCGGTTCACTGTAACTTTTGAGTCAGTTTTCGTTGAGCCAATTTCTTTGCGAATTTCTCCAAATCATCCGAGTTCAGAATCGTCATTTTGTCCCCTTCTGGTGACGTCATTTTACCACACTGTTTCACTGTCCGCAGTTTGATGATTGTCTCAGACACTAAATTTGATGGCAAAATCAACAAGATCGTAACCAAGGGAGTCCAAACAACAGACTTGTCATCCACCGAGTCACACGTTCACAGAAATTCAAGCTTTCGCATTTCCACCTGGGAGATGGTATGACGCAGAACCATCGCTCCAGTCACCGCAGATTTTGATTGAACGTGCCGCTGACCCACCTGCGTTTGTTCCAGTCGGACGAAATCAAGGCTGCGGATGAGAACGCGCGCCGGGCGGCGGACGACTGTCAGCGGATGCAGGACGAGCTGCGCAAGGCGCAAACCGAGGCGAGCAACATGGACAAGCTGCGGCGCAACCTCGCCTCGCAGGTCAAGGAGCTGCAGGGCCGGCTGGACGAGGCCGAGGCGGCGAGGGCGGGCGCCGGCAAGCGCCAGATCGCCAACCTGGAACAGAGGGTACGGTGATCACGCTCCACGTCAGCAACACGCGCGTCTGTAGCAAATGCCATGGCGATCGCTGACTTCTGCAAAATGGCACCAAATCAACACAAACTAGCAAATCAGTTCCCGCAGCACACTCGATGTCCGAAACTCAAACATCCTTCTGTAGCCGATGAACAAATCACGAGTGCGTGTGAATTTGAAAAAAATATCAGCTTGCAATCTGGAAAAGAGAAACACAAGTGTCTTACCTTCCTCCCTCACACACACACACACACACACACACACACACACACACACACACACACACAGAGAGAATTCACTGGGTTAATCATTGGTCGTTCCGCTCCTCGCAGGTGCACGAGTTGGAGGGCAGCCTCAACGACGAGCAGCGGCGCCGCAACGACGCCGACAAGAACCTGCGCAAGATGGACAAGCGCATCAAGGAGCTCATGATGCAGGTGGAGGACGAGCGCAAGGCGCAGCAGTCCATGGCCGACCAGAACAACGCGCTGCAGGGCAAGATCAAACTCTTCAAGCAGCAGCTCGAGGAAGCCGTGAGTAGCATTTGTGTTGAAAAGTAATCTTGATTTTGGACCAGACCACGTCCCGCCCTATCCAGAACCAACCAGCGTCCAAGACAACCCGTCCAACTGAGTTGGGATCCAACTCTTTTGTCAAGAAGCTCAACTTGATGATGTTGCCACGTTGCCATGGTGTCACATCCTCACCTGGGTTTGTCTTGCAGGAGGACATCGCTGCTGCCAACCTGTCCAAGGCCCGCAAACTGCAGGCCGATGTGGAGGAGGCCGAGGAGCGCGCCGACATGGCGGAGCAGGCCGTCGCCAAGCTGCGCGCCAAGCTGCGCTCTTAAGCGCCTGATGATAACTTCAATACCAAGTTACCATGCCTGAATTCTTGTGCCCTCTTCACGTAGACACCACATCTCAAATCCAGCAATGAACACCTCGTAGCGTGAGACCTTTGAGTTTCTGTACCTCTCTGCCTGCGGTTACTTCTCCCATCCTGTTGTTGAACCAAGACCAGTTGAAGTTTTGAAAGTTTGCGCACCATACCTCGAAGAACCAGATTTGCGAACCAATCCCGAAGAAACATCCATCCGACACGTGTGAGATTTTTATCCATCACCAACCATCGCAACCTTTTTTACCGAGCTGTTTGTAGGAAACCTGTAACAAACCTCAAACCGAGATGTAAAATCTTCCACAGCTTGTTGTAAGTTATTTGTAAGGCAGCGTAAGCAGCGCACGTCAATTCACACTCGCGGCTTCCGAGTCAGGCCCAGGACACAGGGGCGAGAATCCGACTGGGGGTATTCTTAGCTAGTCAGTAGCGTTGTTACTTCATTGGATACGGGATCATTTGTACGGTTTGCCAAAAAATAAACGCAAATTGATTCAGAGTCCAGAGAACCTCGGGTGTTTGTGTTTGTTCCCTTTCTAAATCAGCACAAGAACCAAGTGCTTCTCTTGGAAACAATGTATTTTAACACAGTATTGTACAAACATGATACAGCATGGCTTCAATTTTGTGGAATTCTGCGTTTCAAGCACCTTCAGTGAACAACCGATAAATAGCTGTATGGCGCGTGAACAGTTCTATATCAAAGCAGCAGCTTCAGTAAATTGCAACATACATGACAAAAGTGTTCACCACACGACGCAGTGAAATTCCGTCTGCTGTTGAGACAAACCACACTGGAACCAATCCACACACGGCGCTGTGGATCCAACACGTTATGACTTGAACAAACGACTGGAATAACACGGGGAAGCTGTATGTACGGTCGCCGTTACAGGTTCCACCACCTGACGACAGGTTTGTATTTCACTGAACAACAAACAAGAACCTTATCACTGTGAACAAACTGGGGTAGAATCTACTGACATCCTTGTGACCACAGGTCAAACGAACACGGAATATTTCTGAGATATAACAAATTCATAAATGGCTAATCACACGATTGATATCACATTCGCATCACCACAGCTCGCGCTGCGCTCGTGGTGAGATTTCGATTCACAAAAATGTCCAGTTCTTGACATCTTGTGGAAGATGACATCTTCATGCACACTGCATTATATTTGAATTCACTGCTGCAGGTTTGGTGCAGATTGGGACTGAGAAACTGTGAACATAATTCTGTTGACGTGAAGCGAAATCAAGTCCAATGAAGGTAAAGCGTTTGTTGACTAGTTTTCTTCTCCAGCCTGCTCTGTGCACAGACCGTGGGACTTTCATCGTAACGAAAACGCGGACTTTCCCACCCGCAGCTACACAACGCACGCGCTGCAGCGTCACAGCTCGCGCGAAGATTCACACAACCGTCTCTCGTCGAACCAGCCTGGCTGGGCAGTGCTCTTTTTGGGTGAGGCGAGAGGTGTTTCTTTCCCCCATTGGAATATTACACCATTCCCTGACCCTTTGTTCCTCCAACTTTTGTTCCTCAAATCATGCAAGGTTTGGAGCGGCCTGTTGACGTATCAAGACAAGGCTACTCAATCGGAGAAGATGTGACGCAAGTCACTTCGGATTTCCTCACTTGACGCCGCAAAACGCAGTATTTTTTCTTGAACACCTGAAACAAACTGTTCACACACTCAAACGATAATGCTCTAAATGCAGGGGTTGGTCCAGCATTATTACACTGTTTGCAACACTGATCGCAGCCGTGACCTCCGGCAGCTGACCTGCCTTTTTTCTGAAGCGAAGACCCTTGGCTGACTTTTAAATGCGTGATTTTGTGGGAACCAGTCATTTTCCCTTCACGTTTCAAGCTGAATGTCTGTGATCCGCTCCCAAAGGAATGTGAAAGCAACACACGCCTTGTGTGGAAGAAAGCACGTTCTGGCTTCCTGCCCGTCAGTCTGTCACAGAAACAGTCCAGCTGTGTTTTGGCATCAGATCTCGGGTTCTGGCACCAGGGGGCGGGTCGGGGGTCATGTCTTCACCAGGGGGCGGGGCGGGGATCACGTGTTCACCAGGGCGCGGGGCGGGGGTCACCTCTTCATCAGCCGCGAGATGAAGGACGACTTGCTCTTGGCGCGACTCCACGGGGACTGAGGCCGCTCCGTCTGAAAGAGCACAGGACCGTGTGAAATTTTCGCCGGTGGAAACGAACATATACATCCATTGAACAAAATAGATTTGGAATTCTACAACTCTGCGATCACACAACCTCTCGTATGTGCTGGCATTGTGGTATAAATGGGTTCTCACCTTACAAAAATGGTTCCTGTTCAATCACACAACTCCTTTCTCGACCAAAGGTCTCAAAGATTCATCGTGTAATTTCACAAGAACCATTTTTGTACAGTGTGAGAACCCTGTCGGAGCAGACAAATCCGCACCGTGTTGAACACTCGCGATCGCACTGCGCGTTGCAAGCACATTTGTTGACGGGATCCCCACATGCCAGCTCAAAATGTGCGTGGATTTCAGAAAAATTCTTTGA
>JAAUXT010029992.1_pt1 | contig 32419 bp, 36 predicted proteins | sample 7278171 | NCBI WGS metagenome assembly JAAUXT01 (sample SAMN14350112, study PRJNA611818) | marine sediment metagenome | isolation source: surface marine sediment (1.8m) | place: French Polynesia: Moorea | collected 2018-08
GTAGTGAGAACTGGTGAGTTGAGTGAGGATTTTTAAATTATGGAATGTATGCAGAAATATATTACATTTTGGCCACTAACAGAGAAGTTATAGAAATAAGACCTGATTCCAAACCAGAATACATATGATAGAAAGCCCAAAAAAGGTGCTTTTTTTTCTTCAAAAAGTGCTCTTTTTTTCTTCAAAAAGTGCTTTTTTTGCTTTTTTTTTCTTGAAATTGCCGTACGAGGACTGGAAGTTCAAATTGTTGGGTTCTTCAGGGCAAAAAGTTCATAAATTGGGGACATTGATGTGCAAGTTGTTCCATATCTCAGAAAGTACAAATATTTGGTGAAGAAGGCTTTTGATGAAATGCAGTATATTGTTTGGGAGTTTGAGTGGCAGCATTAGATTTTTTATTTCAAAAATGTTCACATGGTTTTGGGTTGGGTCAAAGGTCGGGCAGATAAAACAGACTTTGTGTGATCTGTTTGGGTTTGAATTTGTTCGGTGTGACTTGGTTGCGTGTCAACTGGTTGCGCGCGATCTGTTTGGGTGTGATTTCGTTTACTGTGACTCACGTAGTTGGGTGTTTGTTAATTGAATGGGTGACCTGTTTGTGTGTGAATTGGTTGGCTGTGACCTGTTTGGGTGTGAATTGGTTGTCGGTGACCTGTTTGGGTGTCATTTGGTTCGCTGTGACCTGGCTTGGTGTCAGCTGGTTGGGTGTGAATGGAATGTGTGTGATCTGTTTGGGTATGAATTCGTTGGGTGTGAATGGGATGGTTGTTTTGAAGTGTACGAGTTGCTGAGAGTGTGATATTCATGTGGTGTTCAAAGCAACAGAAATGAGATCGACCAAAATACGTACACGAGCGACCGAAACCTGAGTGGTAAAAATGCACTAAGTTGTGTGCTTTGATTCCAAGAGATTTGAAAAATAGCGCGAGATAATGAGCAAGAATCGTGAAAAAATATTTGCTCACAACTTGTGATCCAGTCAGAAGGACCTCCAACAGTCAACTTGCAATTTTGCCTATCTATTTGTATTGTGCCACGGTGAACTACACCTATTTGCAAGGTGATTTTGCTTGATCTGGAGCTCAAATTGATCACTGGTGGTGAGCACAAGTTTTTTCTCGGACAAGGCTCATAAGTTTGCGAATTTCCTCAAATCACGGCGAGCTTCATGGGGCTATTTTTAGTTGCGCCAGTGCGACTTAGGTGGTCTGTCTGTCTATCTGTCTGTCTGTCTGTCTGTCTGTCTGTCTGTCTGTCTGTCTGTCTGTCTGTCTGTCTGTCTGTCTGTACACACCTTAGTTTCCGTGACGTAGTGAGGGGGGGTCACAACATCATGGACAAGTTGAGCCACTCTGAAAAAGAAACCTGTGTGACCCCCCCCCCCCGCCCCTCACAACATCGTGGAAACTGAATGTTGGAGTTTTGGACTTAGAAAATATTTCACTGCCACCTGGAAAGAAACCTGTGTGACCCCCCCCCCTCACTACGTCATGGAAAAAAAAAATGCAACTCAACGCGCATTGTTTCATGTTGGGTCTCCCTTATTAAGCGCGCGGTCCGGCTCTGCCGATAAGACGCGCGCTTATTGTAATCACACAGAGTCTCTGTGTGTGTGTGTGTGTGTGTGTGTGTGTGTGTGTGTGTGTGTGGTCGCTTTTGGTTGAATTGGCCCAACTCAACCGCAGGCTCAACCGTCACAAACTTTCACCAGAAAGATTTTTAGGCCATTTCAGAAAATTTTGAAAATTTGGTTGAGTTGGGCCAACCGAACCAAATTTTCTAAACTTTCTGAAATGGCCCAAAAATCTATCTGGTGAAATTTTGTGACTGGCCAACTGAACCGTGCTCAGAGCTCAGAGCTCAGAGCTCGCAGGAGACCGCACGCTTTTTAGGGGATAGCCTTCTTGTTAGTCCTTGCAATCCAGGGAGATAGAAGCCCAAAAACGGGGCGAGTCTTCAAAATCGTACAGTGTTCTTGAATTCCCTTGGTTGTGTGTTGAAAACATGTGGAAGATCAAAAGATCTCACCCAACGCGTGCCAGAACGTATTCGTACACGCGCGTACAAAGCATGGAGAGCAAGTTTCAATTGTGATTGCAGTTTCGGGCGAAAGTCGCAGACAAGTTCGATGCCACGGTGGAACAGATCTGCCTCATATTTGCGGGGAAGATATTGAAAGATGGAGAAACGTTAGCCCAACATGGTATCAAGGACGGTTTGGTGGTTCATCTGGTCGTGAAGTCTGTGAATAAGGTATGTGTACACAGCACTTGTTGCCATTTTGACCATATTGATATTTTGTGCGATTCGACGGGAGGGGGAGCTGGAGACTTTCTCCAAGATTCTCGATCTCCCTTCAGCTCAAGGACAATTGAGCGTTGAATTGTAGTTCCAGGAGATAGCCAACAGGATGTGGTTGTGGGGATGGGCACCTCAGAACTTTTTGTGGGCACGTATATCCGCGCTCCAACCAAGTTGGAATGACCTCCACAAGTCTGATGAATTAATTCCCTTCTGTTGTCATGTTGCGTGCGATGAAAAGACCTGATTCCAGCCATTTTTTTTCAACAATTTGGATGCCGATTCGTGTGAATGAAAGAAGACATGTTGTCGTACCTTGGAGCGTGCGATCCTGTTTGTTCGATCGCGCGCTTTATGCAGTCACCAACTACGAGGCACGCTTTTTATATTACCGATCCACTCAAAATTTTCACCGAAACTGAATTTTTTCATCACTAATCTCCTTGCCATCTCAATGTACAATATATGATCTGTAAAAACTGTAAATAATTACCCAAAATTACAAAGAAAAGTAATGAAACAAGAGCTTCAAAGTTTGCCTTTAAGTATGGTACAGCAACCAATACAGGTTTTGTTATCTGTTTGGGGTCAGATATAAGAAAAAGCTTTTCTATTCAAATGTTTATCATCTCCTGTAATTGTTGCTTTGAAGAAAGATCCAAGCATGAGGTTTTCAGATAAAGAAAATGAGATTGCTTCCTCAGGCTACATTTTTTACTCTACTTTTCCTTGTCAACAGAACCTTTTGGTGCAAGTTTGTCTTCAAAATATTGCCAGTTTTACTTCTTCTTTTGACATACTAGAATAAGATAGGAAAGTGAAATCATTTAACAAAAGTTTATCAATTCCTTTTTTCAAATTTTTAGCTGACTAAAAAGATTATCCTATGAAAGAGTATTATAGATAAATATCCTCTTGATCCTTGATTAGTCAAACTACAGTTATGTTGAGAGAAGATGTCAAGGAAGCTTGATATGAGCACTGAAGGTTGTGTGTTCAACCACATGCGAGATATTGATTGCAATTGGGAATATAAAAAGCATGCCTCGTACAGTGGTGTGTGTGTGTGTGTGTGTTTCCAGGATAATTTGGCGCGACGTGTGTCCAAACTTCGGTGTCTTGTTTTTGTGAAGTGCTGTTGTCAAAAACTGAAACATTTGTTTTAAATTTTCAGAGTCAAGAGCAAGCTGGGGTTGCGGCAGACGTAAGTTTTACTGTCTATTTTCCAATTGTCAGTTTTGTGATTGTGGCTTTGTTGCCCGCACCATTTGTTTTCTTACCACCTCTGGCAGGCAGGCAGCCATGGCCTGTGTGCTGGAACAACGCGTGTTGTGAGCAGCACAATGCCTGCCGTGCTGACCCGTTGATATTTGGTCTTGTGTGGCAATCATTCTTGTCGGCTTGTTTCCTCAAAAAAATGAAATCCTTGGCAATTTAGTTTGTTGCTTCACAGAGTGCGCCACGTCCTCCGCCTAGCAGTGTGAACGACACGCCGTTCAACTTGGGCGGACTGGGTGGAGTCCAGGGTCTCGGCGGTTTGGGCATTGGAGGTACCAACTTCATGGAGATGCAGCAGCGCATGCAAAGAGAGGTTTGTCCGTTAATAGCGCGTGTGTGTTGTGTGTTTGAGCAAGCTGTCCACATCCCTCTCCAGCGCGTATATATATATTTTTGTTTTGTTCCTAAATTTGGCACCAGCAGGACGGGTGTGCGTCAGGAATTAGTGCTTATGCGTGCGTGCAGACCTTACTGTTTTGTGTTTCTCTAAAAATTGTTCAAGAATAAGATACGGACATTGTCGGGACACCGTCTTTACCTCTTGCCTATAGTGCTGCGGAATATTTTCAGTGCAGTGTTCTTCTTTGTCCAGATGATGCAGAACCCGCAGCTGCTGCAGCAGCTGATGGACAACCCCATGATCCGGCAGCTCATGTCGAACCCAGACGTGATGCGCCAGCTCATCATGGGCAACCCTCAGATGCGAGAGCTGATGGAGCGCAACCCGGAAATCACACACATGCTCAACAATCCTGAACTCATGCGCCAGGTCAGTGTGACACTCGGGTGGGGTTACACAATTGACCGGTTCGACAGTTTGAGTCAACACAATTGATGTTCGAAGCTTGAGCCACGTTTGAGATTGAAAACTTTCGCCAGAGTTTGTTGTCAGGCTTTCAAATGTTTGTTTGAAAATGACATCCTGACGGATGGAAACGTTTTGGCAGAGAAATGTGACGGAACCGGTTCATTTCAGACGATGGAGCTGGCGCGAAACCCAGCGATGATGCAGGAACTGATGAGGTCCCAGGACAGAGCGATGAGCAACCTGGAGGTCAGTTTTCAGGGGCGTGCCTGAGGTGTCATAATATGATGTGCACCTCTCAACAAAATATCCCTGCCCCTTTGTGAAAATATTCTCACTTTGTCAGTGGTACGCTTGTCCTCTTCTGCTATCACCACGACGCTGTTCTGCAGTAGTTGTCTGGGATTGTATTCTGCTGGCCTGGGCCGTTCAGCATGTCGCACATCTCCGTTGACTGATGTTCCAGTTCACGTGCCTCATACCCCCTCCCCCAAGCAACAGGCAGAACAAAAAGGTGTCTGGAATGCCTTGGAAGACGTGAACAGAGCATTCGACAGAAATTCGAAAATTTTCGACCCAGTCTCGCGTGCAGTGCTCACAGTAATGGAGGATCTTTTACATCAGTGACTCCCCTTTGTGATTGTAAGCTGACGAAAGCTGCTTGGCAGCAGATACAGCTGTATGTGGGTTGAGTGGAGCCATTGTTGCAGAGTTTGCCTGGCGGTTTCAACGCGCTTCAGCGAATGTACCGCGACATCCAGGAACCGATGATGAACGCAGCATCGGAGGGACTCGGTGGAAACCCGTTTGCGTCGCTCGTCAGCAGTGAGTTCCTCACACGCCACCACATGTTCTGTTCGTCGATGTACGAGACACCCATATGTGATGCGCGCTGTTGCGATGTCGGTCGAAATGGTGGGGGTGCTGTCCTAGATCGCCAGGTTATTTTGTAGATTGCGACCGCATTCGCCCAAGATAATGTACGTTTGAGCATCAGGACTCGAAGAACATCAGTACAATGATTGCGTTCAAAGGAGAACCTGAATTTGAGTTCTCAGACTGCTTTGTACAAAAGCACAGACACACTCGCGTACGGGCGTTTCTGTCTTCAAACCTTGCTTTCCAACGCTTTTGCGCATCCGACTCGATTGGTTTCCCTCTGTACTACGTACCAGACAACCAGAGCAGCGAAAGTCAGCAGCAGGGACGAGAGAACACGGACCCACTGCCGAATCCTTGGAGTGGCGGCAGCGGTGGCGGCAGCGGCTCCAGTGCGCAAAGTGGTGGATCCACCAGTAGCGCCGCGCAACAAGGTAAAGCACTGTCGAGTCAACGCTACGTCCGTCCGTTAGCTTTTTCATTATACCACGAAGAACGAGATGTTCCATGGCGTCCGAGTTTCGGTTTTGAACGTGATTATGTTCTGAGATGATTGTCCGAAAGAACCCAAAGATTTTTTCATTCCGGGACCAAAGTTTGATCAAATACAAGTTTAACTGGGGTGACATAAAAAAGGGAAAGATTTCTATTTTTCTTTGTATTTTCAGAATTTTTTCCAAATTTTTGTTGTTGTTTCGTTATTGAGTGGAAGAAGACACGACTTGAGTGTGTTCTTACAAACTTTAGTTTGCTTTGACTGAATGGAAATGCTTGAAAATTGTCTGAAATTCATGTTGCGGCGGTTGTGAGAAAATCGTGAGCAACGTATCAGCCCAAGCGTGAAAGCATTTCACAAAAAGTAAAATACACAACCCCAAGTTATTTTTCTTGAAAATTGAAAATATACTCGTAAAGGAACCTGATAAGTTGTGCTGATATTGGAAAATGTTGAGGTTCTTCCCGACAATCATCCTGCTACATATTTTCGAATCGTTGCGAATTCATTGTGGAGTTGCAAGACAGTGGCTTTTTGGCTTTATGGCGAAACATCTAGAGAGGTACAAACCGGATCATCTTGAATCACTCACGTGATGAGATTCAATGCTGGTGCTGTTTTCAAGAGGAATCTTGTCGCGATGAAAGTCTCTTGGGCTCTTGTCACTGCTTGACTTACGCACACATTTGTAAGTGTTGGCCGACTCATGTTTCAGGTGTGTTCGGGACGGCGGGAATGCAGAGCCTGATGTCTCAGATGGCTGCGAACCCGCAGCTGATGCAAAACATGTTACAGGCACCCTATATGCAGGCTGCAATGCAGACCATGTCAGCCAACCCGGAACTCGCAGAGCAGGTAGATTACGAGTTCTCCTGCTCTGAAGTATCTTTCGTTTGAAATCACAAAGCCTGTCGGCAGAAACTGGTGTCGCGATGTTTCTGGAACATCATGATTGCGTTGCTTTGATTTCTTTCAGGTTATTTCTGCGAATCCCATGTTCGCAGGCAACAGCCAGCTGCAGGAACAGTTCCGTCGGCAGTTGCCCACCTTGATTCAGCAGGCAAGGCCATGTTCCTTGTCGAAAAATTAAGAATTTGAGTGTTCGAGTTCTCATGAAATTTCACACACACACACACACACACACACACACACACACACACACACACACACACACACACACACACACACACACACGGAAAGTACACTTGTTGAAATTTCACAGAAGATTCAGTTGCGAAGTGCTCTCAGTGCAGAGCAATTCGGCCGCCTGTAGTCCTCGGGCTGCAACCCGTGACATGATGACGTCAAGCCATTCGGCGGTTCTTCACAAGGAATTTATTGACAGATGGAAGTTGTGAGTCGATTAGTCCTTTGTATAAATATCAGTCCTTTGTGTAAATTTCTTTTCAACTTCTAGATGCAAACACCGGAGATGCAGCAGCTAATGACGAACCCACGAGCGCTACAGGCCATCACACAGATCCAGCAAGGGATGGCGCAGCTGCACAGCGAGGCTCCCGGGCTGCTCGGCACGTGAGTAACTCGGGGCGGAAGCTGCTGATCTTGAGTTTGTTCACCACCGAGCTGCATCTATTGAATTTGAATTTGCTGTTTGTTTTTGCATTTTTCTTTGTACGGGCAGTTTGGGTGTTCCTGGGTTGTCGACACCATCTGCCCTGGGAGGAGGGACTACTACCACCAGTACCACCTCAGGCACATCTGCCACAGACACATCTACCACCTCTACAGCCACTACAACCACCACCAGTACCACATCCACATCCAGTGGAGAAACCGCGTCCAGCCCTACGTCACCTGGCAACGTCACACAGCCCGCGGCAGGTAGGCTCCCGAACAAGACTGGGGAACAACCGTTTTAGGAACTTTTCAGTCTTGGGTGTTACTTTCGTGGGCTTACTTTACACGCGCTGAACGGATGTATTCGGTGTGAGCATTGCAGGGCTCGTGCAGTGCTTTTGATGCACATTGAGCCCAAGAAAGACATGAAGAAGCGGAATTGGTATGATGCAAACTACTTTATGCCAAAGTTGATGCACAACCCACTGCTTCTTGTGAAAACTTCCGTCAGGTCCATTAGAAACTCCGCAAACTTATCCTGTCAGTCAAATGTACACAGAATGGTACTCACTGGTCTGAACTTTGTCTTTTCTATTGAGCTATATCAAAACTGCACCAGAGAGTATTTTTAGTCGCGTAAGGCGCGACTAGTATTGTTAGTATGTGTCTGTCTGTGATGTGTGACCCCCTGTGAGTAGTTATGCCATGCCAGGTTCAGGGCCAGAGTGCATAATGCATTCTGATTGGCCACAAGGCTTCGACGGGGCCTGGGAATCAGTATAAGTATCATTTGTGTACTGGCAGCCGAGGAGGCAACATCTCATTTGGGCTCTTGAGAGTAGCCATTTTGGTTTTCTAATATGGGGGCAGCCATTACACCTGCATGGGGGCTGCCATTTTGTTTTGTAGCTCTACTACGGATATCAGATTGTATGGACATAGGGCTGCCATTTTGTTTTACGGCTTTTGGCTCTGCTACGGATTTCTTCATCTACGGCCTGAGCGACATGTGACCTGCGAACTTTGCACTTGACTTGACGGATTTGCTCAAATCAGCACGAGGTCCCCGGACCTGTTTTACGGGAGCATTCATTCCATCGGCTCCCTTGCCCGGTATCCTGGAAGACCGGATGCACATGGCAAGAGAAAAGCCAACGCTGGCAAGTGTTTTGGAACAAACCGGAAAAAAGACCAGTAAATCTGTCAGTCGCAAGCCGGTTTTGGTTTCAGCTTTGATTTTCACTACAGGGGGAACACAGGCGACTGGCAACCCAGAACAGTTGGCTGCTTTCATGAGACAGATGTTGAACATGGTATCCACTGGAACCGCGGTAAGTTTCTTCGTGTGAAAAACTGATCCATAGAAAAACCGAATTAAGTGCACCAATGATAAAACAGCGTCAACTGACACGGCGTTCACTCTGCCGAAATGATTTTCCATTTGTGAATCTCATTAGTTTCTGAGGTGCACTCAACAAGGGGCATTCCCAGTTCAAAAAAAAGAAAGAAAGAAATATGAACGGCGGAACAGCTTGGTCTTGTTCCAAAATCGTTTGTGACAAGCGTCGTGTGTCAACCTTCTGGAGAGAAATCCTGACGAAAAGTTGTTGATACAATCGTACTGACAGCTTTCTTAGACGCACATTACTACTTGTACTTTCGACTGGGAAGTTTGCTGTGTCTGAATACGACCAGGGAGTCCTTGTAGGGGTGGGGGTTCATCTCAGTTGTACGGGATGTCCAATGTGAAAGCATTCTTGTTTCGAGCTGCCTGCGCAGTGGGTGGTCAGGACTTGTATTACTTTTTGAAACCAAGCCCTTGTGGGGGAAGTGCAACATATATGTCCGGAAAAATGAACAGCCAAATACGTATTTTCACACAAAGCACATCCAAATCAAATGGCAAACGCATTTTACCGTCGACAATTGCTCCAATTCTAGCTGCTGATTTGTTTCAGACATTGCCTCCAGAGCAGAGGTTCGCATCGCAGCTTGAACAGTTATCCGCCATGGGGTTTATGAACAGAGAAGCCAACATACAAGGTAACTTCAATTCTCACACCATTTGCACCACCTCATATCAGTTCATTGACTTTGGTCAGCCCTGCGTAACTGACGTGACGATCAAGCAATCGGTTCCGACGTCAGGTTTGTCCGGCGAGCAGGCGGCTGGACGAACATGCTTCATGAATGCGATCACTGGTCACTGTGTCAAGAAATCCTCAGTGTGCAGTTCGCGCCGTACTCTCACACGTGATGAGTTCAATCGTTGACGTCACCAGATCAGAAACATCATCTGAACCGTTGTTTTTTCCAACAACCACAGTTACGGTCTGGAAGTTTCGGGTCAAAATTTTTGTTTTTATGATATGGGTGCCTCGGTTTACTTTTGTGAAGGTTTGAATAATTGCCGAACAGGTATCTGAATGCAGATACATTTTGAGTGTTGGGCGTTGAGAAAAAGAAAGAATTTTTTTTTTTATTCTCATGGTTTTTGTTTTCTTTTGAGAGTGGAAACCTTTCAGTGTTATGTTCAACGAATAAGATATCATTTCACAAGAAACTGAAATACAACATGTGATCGAAGTGTACTCGAAAGTTGTAAAATCCAAAAAGAAAAGTGAAAACAGTGAACTTCTGATCTGATGACGTTGTCGGTTGGAAAAGTGAAGTGGTCCTTTTCGCACCGATGTTGCTCAGGTCCATTGATTTGCCAAGCCAGTCTCCTGCAGGTCCCTGAACTTTGAAGCTGAGCTGTGGAGGTTCCCGAGTGTCCTCGCTTCTGTTCTGCTGTTGATGTGGCAAACTTCACTCAGAGCAGCCCATGCTGAGCTGGCCATTGCACAAGACGGAACTGCCGATTCAAACTTGACTGGTCATTGAGTTTGAGCAGGTGCAGAAAATGCAGTCAAGATATCCCTTGTGGCCGTAACACAGTCCGTCGACTTTGCACCTTTTCCGGGCGATGTTCACGAGGTCCGATTCCAAGGAGAGATGGTCAGTTGAGATGCACAGTGGACAGTGACATCTGTGAGATACGTGGACGCGTTTGTCCAGCTGCTGACAGTTCTCAATATGCACCATGTACGCTAGTCTGTGCACTTTTATTGTGTTGAACTGGAACAACCCAGCTCGGAGGAACTGTGCGAATATCTGTCCATAGTTTACTTTTTTGCCTCGTTCTTGAGTTCCTGTCCAGACCAGGCAGTTGCACTGACAGCACCGCCTGGAAGAGCTCTCCAGTTTTTTCCGATACTTCAGTGCCCAACTGGATCGATCCATGGCCGAAGAGTGGAATAACAACAAATGGAACGTTTTTATGGGGATATGGGATCAGTCACTGGTTTGCAGCCCTGGATGACGCAAGAGACGAAAGGTCCAGCGATCTGAGCGGGCTTTGGGCAGAGAGGCACTTGTTTGATCCAAGCTACCTGCGGTTTTGCCACGTGGCTGTTTTGTGGTTGTGGTTGTTGTCGTGTTGAATAATCGACGACGTTGTGTTGTCCTGCTTGGTGTTCACGTGTCAAAAAATGAGACTTGGTCAAATTTATTCAAAGTAGGACAGAGAACGTTGATTTGAGGAATTGGTCTTCCCAGTCTTCCCCAGTCTTTCATCTGCGTCCCACTTGTGTCCCAAATTGTACGAGCACTGGAGGAGCAACGTGGACAAAACCTCTCGGACAAGCGCACCCGCTGCGTGATGCTGCACTTTTTTTTTTTTTTGGTCAGAAACAGAGCTTTTCCCGAATTTTTGCTTTCTGACAAATGTTTGCAACGAAGGCATTTTTTTGTTGCAGCGTTGATCGCTACGATGGGAGACGTGAACGCCGCCATCGACCGGCTGCTGCAGGCGCAGAACCGATGATGGCGCCGCCGAACAGCTCCTGTACATACACCAGACAACAGACATCCCCAGCGGCGCCAGCATCTTTCTTTCAAACAAACCTCAACCGTGAGGACAAAAAGGAATTCTGTTTCATTGTTTTCTTTCCTGGTAGGTTATCTTGTTCAAAGGTGTCTTTGTGTAACTGTGCATTGAAGTTCAAAGTTTCGTGTTTGTGTTCCACGACCAGATTACCATCTTGTGAATTTAGTGTGACGTGCATCGCACGCCAGGTACTCAAAGGACAACCGTTTGTTCGTGCACAAATAAATTTGTTTTGGAAACTGGAAAGACCAGAAACCCAGAACTCTTGACTCACAAATCGCAGTCACGTGGTGATTTTGGTTTCGTTCCTTGAAGCCTGAAATAGAGTTGGAAAGGTTGGCTGTTGAGAGTGAAAGGTCAGTTTGCTGCTTCCTTCTGACACGAGCTGTTTGGGTGTCAGACGAAATCTCGCAGGTGAAATTGCTCTGTTTGTGCGCTGTCTTGGCGCAAGTGTTTGTTTCGTGCTGGCTACTCGGGGAGGATCCCAGACCGAAAGACTTTTTCATCATCCAGGAGAAGGCATTTGTCGAAGGAGATATTTTGTTATGAATCTTGCATTTTGTACACAGGCAACATATGCAAATGTTTTTGCAGTTTCACCGTGTCTTGCAACACGGTGAAACTCCAAATTAATTTGATGCAACAGCAACGCCCCTCCCCTACCGCTTGCCACAACTGAAAACCCCCTGAACTGGACTTACCCGTTGGAATCTGTGTACCTTGTGTTGCGATTATGGTCATTCAAGAAAAGGTGTTTCAACGTACATGAGCGATTCCGCTGTTGGCGCAATTCGCTGCCGGGCGAATCAGCAGCCTCAACAGCGCCTGCTTGTGCGCCGAGCAATGCATCCACGAATGGCAAATCGGTGTTCCTGCATTGCGAATGTTGTAGACTAACAACGCTGGTCGACAAGATGTGGAAACCACCTGAGTGTGTCTTGTGTTGTCAAAGTTGGGAACAAGTAAAATGTACACCACTTTGCCATTTTCAATTTGCTTGAACTGTTCGATCAACGCGTGCAGCATGAAGGCAGAAGCAAAGACGAATTTTAATGATGTAGCACAGTACAAGCAATGAAGCGTGGTTGCACGACGAATTCTTTCATTCTTGATTTTGAAAACTGCGACCTGAACCCTGACACACATAAAATTACCACTTTATCTGGATGAATAAACTTGTGAAGCAAGGTTTTGTTTGTGGTTTTTTGTTAGTTTGTGTGTGTGGGGGGGGGGGGAGATTGATTTTCTTGACTGCGACATTCAGTCCGAACACAAACTTCGACCGAAATGAGTTCGGCAAGTCTCCAGGAACATGGCAGCACGCAGGCCTTTTGGTGTGTTCTGCTCAGTCCATCTGACTCGCTGGTCGCAGTTCACAAGAAAGACAAAACTCTGGTTTACAATGTACGATTTATTTCGTAAAGCTGATGGGGGCAAAAACAAAGATATCCACAGAAGTCAGTTTACGAAAAAGAAACACCACAATTCAGCACGTACGTTTATGGAGAACGGAACTGAGGAGATCATGAGCTGTCTTCACACGCATACGCTTTCACGGCAATTCGACAAAATACCGGAAATTTCTCACAACCTCGTTCAGAGTTCATTGATAATGCTGGTTTGCTTCACCAGAAAATGCCAGCAAATCACGGAGTGCACGCCAACCCAAAGGACGAGTCGTGAGGACAATGCGACTGTCCGCAACAAAGAACAATTCAGACCTTGATTTTTTCCCTGAGCTTTTGGCTTGTCGATAAAGGTTGTTTCACTTTACTGAACCAAACGGACAAATTTTTCGATTTTTCATGTCCAAAACAACCAAAACTCATATTCTGGAATAAAACAGGTCGCTAACAATACACTTTCGACGTCAAATGTTATGTACACGTAGTCTACACTGAAAAATGTTCGCGGCTTCTTGCTTCACCCCGCAAACCAAACTGCTTTCAAAACAGCTGTTTTCTGCTTTCCTCATCACATCCTGCAAAATTTGGTGAAGATGCTTCTGTCTCGGCTCAGAGACAAGAGACAATGTGTTGAATCCTGAGTATCGTTTCAGGTTGATCATTGAGTCCGTGTACACATCGATCCTGCAGCTTGCGGAAGAGAAGATGACACATCCACTCAGACGCGTGTGACAGATCTACTAATTACACAATCCATCCTCACATACGGAAACAAATCCACCACCACACTCGTGGTTCGCCGTGTGTGATTTCACTGCACATTGGCTTCATCTCCGTGTTTGTGTAACTGTGAGGTTCACATTCCACGATCCTTTCAGTTGCTTTCAGTCCTCACACCAATAGATCTAGCACACTCCTCCCATGATGGGTATTGTCTCCAGGTGCTGCAGCAACAAGTTCGGAGGAAGTAAGTTATCCTAACTGACTAATGCTGGATGCCCAAAAATCAGAATATAACTTCGTATAATGTTGCTTTCTTATCACCAGAGCCAGTCACTATGTACTTATCGTCCGTAGAAATGTCACAGCTCAAGACTGAGGATGACTCTTTTGACTGAAAACAACAAGCAAGCAGGTGAGGAAAACAATACCAACAACAGAATGGACCACATTTTATTTTGACACAACCTTGTCGACTGTTCTGTTCAGCGAAGACGACGAGAGAAGTTTAAACTAGACTTTCAAGTAGAGAATCAGCCGCGGGCAGTGTATATCGGCAGGACAGCAGTTGTCCCAATCCGACAATGCCCCAGTCAGCCAATGTCCGAGTTGAAAAAATTTTGTGGGGGGGGGGGGGGGGGGTAACTGGGACAATTTTGTTTGTATTAATTACCCTAACTCCAAGTTGGACATTGTCCAAGTTGAAAATTTTCTGTGGGCGGGGGTAATGCAGACAACTTTTGTCCGCGTTACCCCGGGACGGACGCGTGGAGACAAGATACAGGGGCAAACCAATGTCAGCTCGCTACCGCGGCTGATAAACAGAGCGCAGCCTCTCTCTCACCTGGAATATGCTGGCACCGTACGGTGTTCTCCACGCGTTCAGTAAGTTGTCTTTTCCGGTGCTGACGAACCACTTGCCGCAGTAAGCGAATTTGAGGGAGAGAACGCAGCTTTCGTGCAGGTGCAACTGGTACTTGTCCGGTTTGGTGTGGTGCAGAACCTCGACGTTGCTGCTCTCCATGCTGAAAAGAGTTCACACGCTATGACTGGACGTGCCATCAAACATGTCATTGTCCAGCAAAAAATATACATGCATACCATTGCACTTGTTCTTCACAAGGTTCGGTCTCCTATTTCATAAAGAACTGCACCGTGCGTCGAATGACTTCACCTTCACCACTTCGGAGGAGCAAATCATTTCTGCCTCTCGACATTTCGAAAACTCTACTCAGCTGCACAGCACTTTTTCTCGAGGGTGCTCAACATTCTAGGGCCAGATGTCATCCAAAAACTCTTCACAACTGATCGTCTGTTATTTGCCTGTGTTACGCACTGTAATTTCTTTTCGCGTTGGCTTTGTTGCGAGCCCTTCCCACAGTGCCGTGATAGATTACTCGACACTTCCTCACTTCAGTGACAAAACACATATTTGCTGTTGGAGTGGCTCCTTCAGCGAGCGGTAAAACACCTGGGTAACTCCACGCCTGCATCCATCGCTCAACCATCAGAGCTCCAACATCAGCATTCACAGCTCGAGTTGCACTCTAATTTGTTGTCAAGATGTCTCAGCAGCTCGATTCGGCAGCAAAAATGTGAACTGACCCAACCCTCACGTAGATGTAATTCCTCTGCCGCCAATTTAGACTGGGAAAGAAAGCTGCCCCTTTCAACACAAAGTGCTGGGGAGGGCAGAACTTACCCGACAGCAAGCCATTCGCCAGTCGGACAGTAACCAAGCGAGAAGATCTGAGACGTGAAGTCATGCTGCTGCAACTGTCGCCCCTGAAAAGCAGAGTTCGCGTGTACACACCCTATTTTCACTCATAGAAATGTCCGTAACCTCTTGTTGAAATGCAGCTGTATTGTTCTCACCTCTCGCAGATCCCAGGACCGCACGGTGTTGTCGAGTCCGCCAGTCCACAGCTTCGTGCCGTCTGGAGAAATGTCTATACAGCTAGCACCGTCCGTGTGGCCCTGGAATTGTCTGCAAACAAACAAGATCACTTCAATTTAAACTCTCCTTTACAAAACTACACTGGAGAAGGTTCTAAACTTTCACGATGTCTGCAGCCAACCAACATCTCTGTTCCTGGTTCCAGTGATGAAAAGTACAGAAGTGGCACTGAGGGAAGAGCAATGCGGGTTTTTTGCCAATCTAAACATGAAGCGCCGCACTTACCTCACAAGAGCCTGGTTGTGCAGATCCCAGACGGCGATATTACCATCTGAACAGCAACTGAAGCACACTTTTGAATCGGGACTTATGGCAAGAGCGTAGCATGCTGGGGCACTGGATGTAAGCTCGGCTTTTATTCTCGGTGTCGGCTGCAAAACACAAGAACAAGAAACAACTTTGTTAGTGTGTTGTTTGTATTGTACTCGGCGAAATTTTTTACTTTCAAGTTGCTTGATCGCTGAACTGTTATCACAGCAGACCAATGTAATTTTACATCTGGAAATCCATTTTTCCTTTTGCATCGACGCTATCTTGTCGTCTGAAATGTCTCGCGCTTGCACAAGATATGCAGCTCATGTGCAAGTTACAAGAACTCAAATTCGCATGTTCCGTTAGTATGTTGCGGAATTTAGCCCTCTGGTTTCTGACGTGTCGCCAGTTACCAGGCAGCTAAACGGTGCAGCACGAAGCGGTGTTTCATCCAAAGCAGGTGAATCGTTCCAGCTTAGCTCGTGCGATCAAACTTCCACAACAGGCGAGTTCAAAGATTTTTCTGCGCAATTTACTGGCAGACTCTACAGATAGTCTTTTCGTTCCTTTCAAAATTGTTCAAAATATGTCCTTGGGGTTGGAAGTCCGAAGCAGAAGGAGAAAAAGAGAGAGCAAAAGCAAATTAAACTACTTTACGTAAAATGTGCAAACTACGGAAGTCAAAAGACAATAGAAAGGAAAAGTATAAAGCAGTACGCCACTCACTGCAGCCAAGTCCCAAATGGACAATGTACTGGCCTCCCCGCCTACTATCAAGGTGCGCCCATCTTGCAGCAGTTTTATCGAACGAATATAGTTGTCACGTTGCTGAAAGCAAGCAAACAGACCGCCGTGTACATGGATGACGAACTAAACTAGTTGCCAGCACAGAGTGCCACTTACAGCAGCCAGGTCCCAGACACAGAGGAAACTGGCCTCCCCGCCAACAACGAGGCTTGTGCCCTCATTGGCCAGGCGCACTGACCGAATGTAGTTTTCTCGAGGCTGCAACAGAAACAAGCCCGCACACATCAAGGTGACTTTGCTGTTCTTAAAATGACGTCTTGATCTTTCGGGCACCATGTCAGTCTTCCAAATATTCTTTGAAGGTGGGTGACCTCTCCCTTCCAGGAACCTTTCTGAGTGGTGTGCATTGTAGCATCACTGAACCATGTCTCAAAACAAACGAAAGACTTACTAAGCAATCAAGTTGCGATACTGGACTCTTATTTCCCGGTTGACTGATGTCCCACACCTTGACGCAGCCCTGCAAAAACAAGAACAAATCTTCAATTCGCAACGGAACTGAGAAAACGACCAACGACACGTCAAGGCTCATAAAACTGCGAACACTGTTTGCTCATCACGGCTCAATACGAAATGGAACGTGCTTTTCCGTTCACAGAACGCCTTTGTTCGTTCAACAACACTGCAACAAGAAACAAGAGATCAAGGATCAACGAGCCCGCGCGGCCAAAGCCAGGCAGTGAGAAACTTTTTTTGTGGTTCACCCCAAAACCCGCTTGAGCTGGTTTGCAGGGGAGGGGCGGGGGGTCAACAACTTGGTTGGTTTGCTCCTGGTATTTCTGGTCAGCAAAACCAAGTTAGTTCACCTCTTACCCTCCGCCGAAAAAAGTTGTTTTCGGGGTAAAGAGGGGTAAACCAACTTGCTTGCAAAACCAGTTGCTTTACCTCCCCCCCCCCCCCGGAAACCAACTTGGTTTGCCGGTCCACAGACACAGGGGTGACTGCACCAAGCCCGCAGCATCGGTAGGCTGCGGGCTTAAAAATGGATTCAGTCCACAAACAGACCAATGTGTTGGCCGAAATATACACTTATTTGGAAATCAACCTTTCAACATGTGTGTTAAGTCAGGGCCATATTTGCTCAGCAAATATTTACGCGAGCTCTCTTGCCTTTCTCCGGCAAAGGCTTGGATTTTCTGAAAGGCTGAAAGGGTCTAAATTTGATCTGGGTCTCATTCGGCAGAACCCAACAGCACACAAAATGACTCAATTTGGCAACAAACAAATAGAGAATTCCTCGTGTTTGCTCGGCAAACCTTCCAATGGTGCATAATCCAATGCAAACAAGCTGCGAGGGGAATTGAAACTCGGGAGTGGGACATTCAAACATTGAACAATTGCTCGGCTTCCCTCGACGCTGGATGAAAGTTGAGTGCTCTCAAAACATACTTTTCGGGCTTCCATCAGATTTGAGCACAATCCCGGTCTGCCAATTCACGTTTTCATCTCATCATAGCCTTTGCACTTCCAAGTACTCAGCAAGCATGATTAAGAGACAGTTTGCAAATTCCATTCTCATTTGACACTAATTCACAGAAAACGGAGGTCAAGACTTTGCAAAGGCCAAAGCGGATCGTATTTGCTGGGCCATAGTGTAACTGAAACGTCGCCTTTGACGCCTGCGTCGCAGTGAACTCATTTACTGCAGATTTTTTTCATATTCCGCAACGCAATCAATAATGTGCATTTACCTCCTTGCATTTCAGCTCTGTGAGGCCACATTTCCACAACATCAAATGAGGCAAATAGCTCTAAAGAAATGCAAATATTTGCAGGAACTTGTGTGTTGTTGACTGACATAATGTCTTTCCACACAAGTCATAAGCTGGGCATGAAAAACTCCATAAATTTCGCATATTTACTTTGCATAATGAACAGATGAAGTTCGGCGTTGGTGTCGGGTTACAATCAAGACACTACTTTTTTGTGACGGTATGTTTCCCCAAACAATATTTGCAGAGTTTGCTTTTCAGGCTTCTGGACTGCTTTTGTGCAAGATTGAATTCTTGCAGCTTCAAGATATTCAGACACGTGACCAAGCAGAAAATTCGTCTGCGATGTGGTTTCAGGCTGTTTTCAGACAATGACGACCAGACTTTCGAGTAGAACATCACCCGCGCGCCACTCGCAGCGTTCACGGGCTCCGCACAGTTTGGCAGGAACACGTGGAGAACCCTATTGACAAGTCAGTAATTCCCCCCCCCCCGGCCCCCAAACTCCAGCAAGTAAGTCTGCCGAGTCACAAACTGACTGACATAACCCGAGGATACACGGTAACATTATCAGTCATCGCACCTGATAATCAAAAAGCCGACCTCTGGCAAGTCTTGGTGGACAGGACTGGTGGTGCTCACCTTGCCGCCGGTGTAGACGTGTCTGCACGGGTTGCTGATGGTGACGGCGCACACCACCTCGCCGTGGTTGAGCGTGTTGATCTGGCGCGCGTGGCGTGGGATGCCCGGCCCGATGAGCGCGTCGGGCGGGAACGGCACCGGCTGCATCTGCCCGTCCGCACTCACGTGGAACGAGTACGCCCTGCAACGCAAAACAAGCATCACTCGACAAGTTCTCAGAACCTGACGGTCGTCTTGACGTCCCTCCTTTTGGTGCACTTTCTCCTGCCAGATGTGATTTGAATTGAATTGACAAAAAATATGTAAAAATGTTCATCGGGGGGTTGGGGGCCATTAGGGAATTACGTTCAAAAGGGGGGGGGGTGTTTTCAGGGAATGTTCACAGGCGGGCGTTCATTGGAGGATATGTTCACAGAGGGAGTGTGTTCATTGGAGGGGGATATGATCACGGGAGGGGGGTAATATGGTGGGGCATGTCATGAAAAGTGTGGTCGGAATCACATGCGAGTGCTTTAGGGTTTTCGACGAGTTGTATCGTCTTGATGGCCGACGAAGTGAAGCCAACCCAAGCAAGGGGTCTCGGTTGTCGCAAAAGCCCAACAGCCTTGGAGACAGCTCACTGCTGGGTTCATCTCAAAACAACCAAAACTTACGGTTTTCCCCCGGGAATACTGGCTCCCAGCGGCGGTCTCATCGCGTGTATGCCTGCGTGCGGGTCGAATCCTGGAACCTGCTGAAGAGAAGCCCGCAGGTTAACCAGAACTCGCCACTCCTGAGCAGATTCTCGTTGCACTTGGAACGCGCTTTACCAAGTTAGTTTCACGACGGCACGAAGTTTGCGCGTAGCTTATTCAGAGCATCACATTATGCCAAGCAAATACTGGCAATATGATCTCGCATGCTTGACATTCATCAGAAACTCGCAGTTTCTCCTGATCAAATACATCTAACAGAGTGCTATTGAATGAAATATCGCTGGCAAATATTGGAAGCTGTTTACTTTTGCTATAACTGTGTACACAGTTGCACAAACACAACGCATTATATTTCTGCTGCAGTGGCAGATCAACACAAAGCCTTCCCCAGTGTGGACAAATTGACTTAGTTCGTGTAAACTGTCATTTACCCAGACATTCATATTCTGATCTCGCCAAGAGAATTTCTCTTTTTCAGATTACATTCCAACTGCACAAATAAACAGATTAAATTGTGGTACTAAAATGTGGGATGAATAATACGGTGTGTGGGGAGCAAACACAAACACTGGCTTCTTGAATTTCATCGCGAAGTACAATGCCATTGTTTGGGCAAACTGCAACGATCTCTTGTGGAGGGGTAAAACCTCAAAATAAATATTTGAAAGATTCCCTTTACGCCTTTGCACTTGAACATGTCATGAAACTGGACCGTGCTTCGCATGACTCAGGCATTTGGCAGAAATTTTAAACCTGGTTGGTGGCCGTGCGAGAAAGTTCAATAAACCGCATGTGGGCGACAGGTCGAGTGTCGATGTCCCTGCAGTCAGTTTGTTTCTGAACTCTTGGCGACAGGAAGATCTGTTCCCTGGATTGCTCCCAAACGAGTTGGTTCGTACCGAAACCAGACAAATTCACACACAAAGCGAGATCCCACTGGACTCCAGGACTTCAACCAAGAAACGCGCTGGGTGAAGACGTACCAGCGGCGGTCTGGCGTACGGCATGGCTCCTGGCGAGATGTTGTTGACGTGAGGAATGGCAGCCGCCATCGGGTTGTTCGGACTCAGATCTGCTGGTGGTAAATGAGGGTGGTGAGGAGGCGGGGGCTGGGGAGGGGGGTGCGGCAGCGGCGCGGGACTCGACCCGGGACCTCCGCCCGGACCCGCCCCGCCGCCCCCCCCTGGCGCGCCTCCAGAGTAGCCGTACGCACCTACAGAGGACGTGAGCGAAAACCTTCTCGTGAGCAGCACATTGACACGACTACACACAACAAGCAGCAAACCCCTCACAACGACTTGTAAATCGACAAATCTCTGGCAAACCATTGCACACAATTTAATGTGTCCATGCTATGGAGTTCTTTTAATTTCTGGTGTCATGATTTTCCTTCACTTGTTTTTCCTTGTGAAAAGTTTGCATAGAAAATTTGTTCCACAGAATGAGTCTCCCGAATATTGGTGGTTCGTGGCGTCTCGCACGCCAATTGATCGTGCACTCATCTTGCGGAACGACCAAAGATTTACAGCAACAAAAGCAAAAAATACAAAACAAAACAAAAACGGGAAACCGTTGTGAATCAACAAAACAAAACAAAAAAGAAACGAAACAATAAACAGCAAACCAGATAATTATTTCAGGCAAAATCACAAAACTCTTTTGAGTCAGAAATACTCATATCAAGCAGTTCAAACAGTGTAAATTCGGAGCAGAAAATGACCAAATGTGGCTCAGTAAAGCCCATCAACATTCAGCTGGTTACTCCAACAAAACGAAGCCAAGTGATAATGAAACAACAGAGAAATGCACCACCACAAAAACTATAACAAGCAACGTCTGCTCAAGAAAGTCTTGGCACACATCCTGCAAACAGTGTGCGATTCTCTGCGGCCTCCTGGATTCAAACCTGAATTCTTCACATCAAACGAGCAAAAATTGTCCGTTGAGATTGTAAGTTCTCACAGTGCTGCACACTGGTGAGTGGAGAGAACCTTCAATGGGATGTGACGATACTTGCGACATGCACACGTGACGTGGACGTGTCAGCGGCGACTTACCGAGAGCAGGTTTCGGAGCAGGCTTGTGTCCACTAGAGGGCCCGGGCGTGGCACTTCCTGAACTGGTCGGTGTCACCGACTTTGACACCGGCGTACACGGCTTCTCATTCTAAATGGGCAAAAAGATTTCGGTACTCAAGGTGCAACACAAGAGTTCACAGGTCTTTTTTTCCCTTCTCACTCAACCTGTTCTTACGGGGGAGAAGCTGTTCCTACACAAAACTCACATCTTTGTTTTTCGAAGAAGGAGTGCTCGCATGAGACGACCCGTCACTACGTGGGCTTGAAGGGCCCTCCTTCTTCTTCTCTGGGCCATTCTCGTGTGGCGAGCGTTCCCCGTTTAAAGGGCTGTTGGGCTATAATACAAGCACCAAATATTCACAACTTTTATTAGAATCCCACCTAGCACGTCGTTCGATGAAATTGAATGAAAATCCGTTCCGTCCTAACCTGCAAATGTCCATCTTAACGAACAAAATCAATTTTAGTGCTGGTGTCGCAGTGAAATGTAAACCTCAACAAACATGTTGCGCCAGTGCTTACCTCATTTGCATCATCAACTACCAAATCTTGGTCACTTTTTTCACCATCGCTCTCCTGAAACAGGAAAGCAACATCAATTGACACTTGCAGATTTTCCCACGGGGCACTGATGCTTTTAGCATTTCCAGCAGTATGTTTGCATGAAGGAGACTTTTTGTGAACGTTCGAGACAAAACGCATCACAAGCCAATAGCATCGTTGGTAATTGATGTTGCTTCAGCACTCCAAGGAATAGAACTTCGCCCAAAACCAGTGAAGGAACCCAAACAATAACGTGTTGAAGAAACCCAAAGTCGTGAACAGGAAGAAAACATCCAACTTAAAATTGAGTAAAATGCTCCAGGACGGACGACAGAAACGACGTGCTGCTCACCATGCCCTTGTCGTCCGTGCGCCTCTTCTTGGCGTCATTGTTGACTTCTGCTGGAGATCGGCTGCGATTGCGCTCGTGTGGGCGGTCGTGCGGTGACGCAGAGCTTCTCTGCAAGAGAAAAGGCATAAATGACTTCAATGCGAGCAGAAAACGCACTGGGAAGAAGAGAGACAAAGAAAGGTATCCAATCCAGCCTGAACAAGCGAGACACCGATTTTTATCTCAAGGTGATTGAAGCCCAAGATGGCAGCACTTTATCAACACACCAGCACTGAGAGAATCAATCTCAGAAACAGACTACATCCCGCCTCGCCAGTCACTTCCATTTCCAAAACCTGTATTATCAAGGTCAAGCCAAAGGCACAATAATAACAGTGGCAAAGAAAACAAGTATAGACCACAATCTACCAGTCCAATATAAATCAAATAAACAGCTCAGGCAAGTTTTATCAGCTCCGAATATCATCCCCTGCAACACAACAGCATCTCCGGCTCCAATGTTTTCTCAGTAAATAGCCAGAGGATTGATGCATTGCTGCTTTGCATGCTCTCAAATGATTACACATTGTTTTTATTTCTTCCAATTTCATTCAAGAGCTGAACACAGCCGCAAAAGGCCGAGAAACCAGAAACTGCACTTGGTCTGAGATTAGGGCCAGTTTGACAACAAGAAAAACCCTGTCGTAATGATCCAAGTCCCGGATTGAATGAAATCCACATTGTACTGATTGATACAGAGACCGAAAAATCAATAGGAGTACATGCTTTTCTTGCTTCTCTGATATCATGCAGCTGTTCGCGTATTTGGACAGGTTTCCACCACACAGCGACTGTAGGCCACCCATCAAAATCAACCAAACCAGAAATCTATTGAACTGAACATGATGACTTGTTTTCCCCAGCGCTCAGAATCTCAGTGCAGAGTTTCTGTAGAATATTTTAATTGTCTGTTCAATATGAAAAATGATAAAATTGTGTGCAACCAGTCATTTCAGTAGAATAATCAGCTGTTTCCATTAAAAATACAATGAGGTCTTCTGGTACACGTCCAACGCTCATAAATTCTTCAAGCATTGCGCCTGAAACATGTCTCGCCTTCAGATTGGAACTGGCCAGTGCAGCCTGATACAACTGAGAATGTTAGCCACGACAATATTTACTCTGACACAGAGTAAACACGACACATTGTGTGCTCAATAAATACAGGGTAGAATTGTGTTTTGAGAAATAGCAAAGCTTCCCTGGTTAATGTCAACATAATCCTCTTTGCAGACATATATTACACAGGTGACGGAGCTACTTACAAAGCAACCTTATCTCGAAATATCTTTCCAAGGTTTGGCAATCAGGTCAGGCTGAAAAAAATTCCAACTGCAATCTTCAACTGCAATTTATCACGCTCTACGCAGACCGCAATGATGACAAAATTGTGCTGCCATTTTGACAGCCGGGCATCAAACTTGCCATGGTCAGGCAACCGGAGTTAAAATGCAAGAGGCGATTTCTGCGCAGATTTGGATTTGATGATTCGGTCGCCCACAGAGAGAGGCATGAAGATAGCGCGGCTGCGCAGAGGCGCGCAGGGCGCTGATTAACAACTGCTCGCCAACAATCCTCTCCGTTGTGTCAACACTCGGCCAGTTTACACAAGAGAGCTGTGTAAACGCCAACTAACGCTGAGCGCAAACATTGCGCCTTCCCCCCGGAAAATCCAAGTCAAGCAAACCGAATTTTCTCCAAGCCCTTCCCTTTCCCCACTCCTGCACGTTGGCAGTGTTTTCACAGACGGACGGGCATTAGTCCTCCTCGGGCCATCGATAAGTGCGTGCAAATCTCACTCGGCTCGCTCAATGTTTGATCGGCAAACTTTGGACCATCTGAACTTTGCCAATCGAGTAATACAAGCAAGCTGGGGGCTCTTGATGGCAAATTTAAACACTTTGACCAAACATTGGATTTAGAGTCCCGTACAAATATATCGGGAGCCTCAGCCGACCCCCCTCCTATCTCTCTTTCTTTGCGGGTGCTGTTCAACTTGCATATTGCACGAAGTGATCTAAAGTTTGGCAAGCGTACAAGAGTCATGACTGGGCATCCGTGCTGCAAGAAAGGAATGATGTCAGATGCCAGATGATGTCCAGCAAATTCAGGACTCCCATGGGAGTCAAAGTGATGTCCCTGCCGGAACAATCCGATTTAAATTGCTTCTCGTTATCGGAGCGATTTCAACTTCGAAGCCTGGAGTGGAGTGGGGCTCTTCTGAACCAAGACGGCCTGGTAGATAGATAGATAATTACAGCAATAGTCCGAAACATTGCTACAGACCCACTATGAGCTGCCATTGAGGAAATCAGTCACAGCTGACGGAGCATGAAAGCACTATCCGACCAGCTCGCTTGATTGCCCTTGTGGGAAATTAACACTACTCCTATTAGCCGGCTTTTGTGACGGTGAGCCATGGCGAAGTACCTCAAACAAACAAGATCAAGTCTCGATGGTGTATAAACTTACTCCGTAAATGGCTGTGCAGCGTCAATGCCGACGTTTTGCCTGAGTGCGCACTGCACGAGGACGCGCTTCGCTGCCCGCACCTCGGGGGACAATCGAGCTTCACATGGCCAGCATTGTACTCGAACTTTCTTTCGCTGCTCGAGCAGACAATTACCGATTTGAACTGCTCACTTGTTCCAGTGGAACCGAGAGTTGAAGGAAAACCTGGGTGACATGAACGCAACCTCAAAGTTTTTCTGCGGTTTTGTTTTCATTTTTTTAATTTTTATTCAACGCCTCTTTTCCAAATATGAATGAAACGCCAGTTTCAAAATCTGCCATGTGACATTTTGGGAGCAACGAACAGTTGCCCACAACAACAAAGCACTGTTGGTTTTGAAACGAAAAAGTTTCCGGTTCCCCTCCGAGGCTGTGGAACGAACGTGAGGTGAATTTGCATTTCTCTTGCCTCGAGCCCATTTTTCCATTTGGTAACACGCCCTCCCATGGAAACTGAAGTTTCAAGGGCCAAGTCAGCTGGGTCAACCAGAGGGGCGCTCTGTTGTTTCGTTAACCATTCACTTTGGACCTTTGTCATGAAACGTCGGAAGGCACCGCATTGAACAGTGAGAAGGGGAACCGAAATGTGTTCAAGTAATCTGCATGGGCAGAGGCATTTATCTTTGGCAGATATTTCACCTGTGAACAAACAGATCGTTGTGCTCTTGCATGTTCGCTGACCCGCTGATAATTTATGACCTTCATCACTTGAGAAGCGCACTCCAAATAGGGTTTGCTACAATGGTCCAACAGGACTTGAGAATGCAAGCACTCAGCATCTCTCTTTATTATGCTTTGAGGATGTGTGCAATTGGCCGACCTTCTCGCGTCGATAGCTCGCCCCGAGTTGCAGTGCAATAAAGCTGAAAATCCAGCTCAGAATCTACGCCTAATCTGACGCTGCAGATATGCAAAGTTGCAGAGGGTCCCCCCTCCCCCCTTTCTACTTGTAATGACTGCCAGACTGCCCCTCCAGTGCTCCAAGCAGAAATAATATCCTAATGTACACTTCAATCAATTTCTGCTACATTATCAGAGAAGGAATTAACATCTGCCACCGGTGCGTTTTTGGAGGCGCGGCAACAAAGGGCGTTTAGCCTTGCAAAGCTTCAACACCTGCATCATGTACTCGAGCTGCATGCTGCGTCATGCAGACTTCATAACAAACCGCAATGACAAAAGCCTTAATTATGTTTTAATTCCTGATGCGGCGGGTGCTGCAGCAACGTTTTTCGCGCGTGATGACAGAGCACGGGGCGGGTTTCTGTAAAACAGGCCGCGTCTTATTGATCACGCGTCACAACTGCACTGCATCTGCGCACAGATGGCACGGCTGATCCGTAGTGAAACCAAAGGCTAATAATATCATTCGACGACCGAAAGAAGCAGCTCGTGCTGTGTACAGAAAACATTCGAGCCAAGAATTCGGTGAAAGAGAGGAGGGAGGGTGAACTGGAGCAAAAGTAATCTCTCTTCCACTTGGTTTTCCATCAAGAATTTCATTAGGTTGCGTTGGGCAAGCCATAGCAGCAAGCGCTCTATCGTGTTCCGAGGAAACGGAATTGATTTTTCACACATGCAATCGTAGGCACTCATGCAAAAGGCCCCTATGATAGACACACCAAGGTGACTAAGTGAAGGATCATTCTCAAAGGCTCTTAGAGTCGGTTGAGTTGAGTGGCTCAGCCGGCTGTGTACCTGCCAATTGCAATCTCCCTTGCAACAGGCTCAGCCCACACGGCTTGCCTAAACACACAAGCCAGGCGCATACTAATGATGGTCGGTGCAAGCGGCACCGAAAGATCACGGATCCAAGCAAACAAGTCTGCGACGTACTGAAAAGATTACCAGAGCTTCAGGGTAATTTGGGTTTAAGTGCGCCTGTAAAACAGTCCAAGACTCCCTGAGATACTGCACTTGCCAAAATTGAACCAAAATAAAGAACAAGACGGGAAAAGCTCTGCTCTGAATTCCAAATATGTGTGCGTGTGTCTGAAAACGCTGTTGTGAGGAATGTACGAAACAGGTGTGAATTCTACGCCTGCATGAAACCAAACACACAAACTTTCGTCGACGAAGCCACCGTTTGAGTTGGGATACAGTTCACTTGCAACGCGCACGATCACAGGTACGAGTACCAAATCAGCGCTCCGTAACATTGCAAATAACTTCACGAAAAAAAAACCCGCTGAAAATAACTTCACTTGGTACTCACATGTCTGTCAGCATCCGCGCCTGCAGGGGGGTTGGTGTTAAGTTGTGTTTAATTCAAAGGAGACCATGAATAACGGAGCCACAGCCGTCGACGTATCCAGCAGACATCCACCGAGTGAAGTTACAGCGCCAGATCCCGTCAGGAGTTGAGTCATCGGCGCAAACACCATCCACGTGAGAAAAGATCGCGATGATAGAACCGGAAAAAGAGGGGGAGAGAGAAAACACACTCAGTGCAAAGATGTATTTTTTTTCCTGGTGTTTATGAAACGCTGCGTTGACGGAATGTGTCCGTCACCCACCGGACGACAACAAACACAAGAGATCGAAGATCAGAAAGCGCACGATTTCTCGTCCTTTATATTTGCTGGTTCACTCTAACATTTGGCCAAAAAGTGACAATGTTCGGTGAGCATTTTTTAAACTTGCTGGGTTTTCAAATTTACACACACACGCACGCACGCACGCACACACACACAGAGGATAACACCAGTGTCACATCAACGCGCCCAACCGAACGACCGGGATTGCCAGCGAAAAATCGAGTCTATTATGTTATACTTTCAACCAAGACAGCTACATTCTTGCTGCTGACAACTCAAAATGCATTCAGGATGTTGGCAAAAATGATAAATAACTTTGCACTCGTTTCAGTTTGTTTGTGAGCATCGTTCGTCATTGACAAATAGAAATCTGCCAATCGTTACCACAACGGTATGAGAACGAAGGCAAAACTTTGAATTGAGTTGGGCAACATTACCATTAGCATACAGACCCTTCTCATCCTTGACGCCGGGCAGGTGTCCGGGGATGAGACCGCTGGCTCCGGCGAGCCCGAGCAGACCGGCAGGGGCGCCGCTGCCGGGTGGCAGCCCGGGCGCCGGGAGGCCGCCCGGGTGTGGCGGCATCGGGATGGGCGGTGCGTGCGCGTGCGGCAAGTGCTGTGCCTGCATCTGCTGCTGCAACACGGAAAGTAGAGAAAATTCCTGCGATTTTGCTCGTGGAGTCATAAACGCAACTATGAGCTCCTAAATATAGAAAAAAATGTGTCAACAACAAACCGAGACAAACTTTCAGTCAACGTGTAGACAAAATGAATGCATTTTTCTGCAACTGAATAAAAAAACATCCAATAGCCTGGCCTCGTTGGGATACAATAGGGCATTTGTGGTGAAGCAACGATTTTCAAATGCTATCATCAGGGCAGAAAGCTTCGTGTACGAGTACATGTGTGCCCTATTATTTAGTCGTGACAGGTAGCATCAAAATGCTGTGCACACGAGCACGCCACATCCTGATGAAACCAGGCGCACAGGTACTCGTGAATAATTCATGCTGAGCACCTTGTATGGAGCAAATGACCATGTACGATTACAAATGCTGCAAAAACCAGTCGCCTGATTGTAACTGCTGCTGGTCTGCATGATGAGAAGCATCGACCGCAACACGGAACTTTCATAATCGTTTCGCCAAACTAAGATCAATTGTTCTCAAACACAAGATACGTGTTCTATCAAATCTGCAGCGAAACAATTTTTGGTGTTTCTTCAAGCGTCTCTTTCGTTGTCTCGAGGCTTGTGGTATCTGTGCCAATGAAGCAGTCACGAGCGAAACTTTTGCCTCTCAGGGACACACATTTTTGTTTCGCAAAGCGAAGGGTGTGGGGGACGCTGGTGTTGTACGCTGATTCCGTGTGAAAATCTTTGACTGAGGCACTTTGACAGTGACAGTATTCTACGTGGAGGACACAACACAGCTAATAAACAGCCAGTTGAAACAAAGGACTCACCCCTATAATAGCATTTAATTCTGTCATCGTCACCTGTTTGGCTCTCTCCACCGCAGCCGCAACTTGTTGCTGATGCTGAAGAAAAAGGGAAAACTTGAGTGCAGATAGAGTCATCTGTGAAAATGATGTGTGCACACAGCTGCGAAGACAAATAAATTTCAACTCATCACCATTTCCCTTTGAAAGTACTCCAAAGCTGTTCTGACAAGGTACATCTCGAGTAGAAGAATTGATTCCGCTTTGAGAAAGTCTAGTGCATCGCAGCCAAAAATGTCTACGAGAACTGTAGTGCAGCACGGCTGCTTACTGGCTTGTCGTCGAGGGCACTCGACATGTGGAGATGCAATAGCGCAAATGCTCCCTGAAGAGCAGTCATCATACCACACACAAGTGACTTTCAATAACCGAGCAATTTTCACCATGTTTCGGGGGGAATGCAAGCGTCTTAATCAAGATAATAATTCCGTGAGTATTTCGAGTTTTGCAGAAATGCGTCATGCACAAGATGCACTTGAAGCCACTCCACCACCGTGATGAAAGAGCTCAAAAGCCACGACAATGTGATGCGCTTCAAACAAGCAGCACCACTAAAGTCTTCGTGCCTTGTGGGAAATTCTTATTCGCCTTTTCCCTTCCATCTGAAAACCCCTCGGGACGCCCCAGTCGACCCGCCACTTCATTCCAGTCCAGTGACAGTAGCCAGCGGTATCTGCAAACTCTCCTCCCCTCACGGAGGACTTTGCTTTGGACCCCTTTAAGTGCAGCTTGTACACGTCCTCAAAATCTGGCAAATTCGCCGGGTAAGAGGCTTAGTTACCATGGGAACCATATCTCATGTGGAATCACCTGCAATGCTCAACAGCAAGCCAAATATGCTTAAAAGTGTCTCAAGATCTTTTGCTCGGCCAGTTCACAAGGCTCCTCTGGGCGAGGAAGACTTGGTGGCCAAGAAAAATGGGTGCACCAAATCGATTTGAGGTGACAGATGAATTCGAGTGAATGGAAAAGGCTTTCTGCTCAGTGTAGGGAATTATAGGACGAGTACAAGGACAAAGCATTTTTCTCCACTGACAAGAGGGTGAGGTTGGGATCTAGATGACAATCCATTTAGACCATCCCACTGCCGCTATTTGGTTCAATACACAAGCTCAGTTTACATTTATCAACGTGCTTACTGAAGGGAATTGTACGTGCACCTTACAAAAACTCATTTCCACTTACCTCTTGGGACAGGAATGGTATGACTTGGGCAATAATTGCATTCAGCCTTTTCGCTATCTCAGTCTGAAACGGGAAAAAAACATTCATTATGGAATGGTGAAAAAAGCAAAGATTCAAAATGGATGCTGTTGTAATTTGTTTAGAGGAGTCAGAAATAGTCTATCAAATAATCACTTCTGGAGCAGTGCCACCGAATTCATCACCGCAGTAATTAGCCCGGTCGTCGTGTGAAACAAAGCCCTGCAAATCCCAACTCACTGCCAAATTGAGTAATCATAAATTATTTCGTCTTGCGTGAAGGCTCTCTCGCCCTCACTCAGTTGGCTCCTCCCCTGCCATTCCTAATTACAACGACTGCGATTGCCCGCAAGTTGCTGCTGGTGCAGCTTCCAAGCTGGCTGGCTGCTGGCAGCCGAAGAAATTCCAAAATCAAATTAAGTCGAGATGGTCATCTATATTGCATACAAGAGGCTGGCATGATTAAAGTGCCGTTTGAGACGTTCATCAGCATTTGTCTTGATGCCTCGTTGCATTTTTCTCGACCGGTGTCCCGGGTAAGTCGCAGCGCTGCTGATAGGCACAGGCTGAACGAGAACGAAATTTATGGAAACAAACGCATCTGCATCTTCGGCTCCAGCGTCGTGTTAAATGCAGGTTATTACAACCCGACAACTGCCCGGCAAACCAACACGCCACCGTCTCATCCACCATCCGACAGCTGATTACAAAGGCAACGCAATACGATTGAAAGCAAAATCACAATGCTTTTGTTGTTTGTCAAAAAGATCGATAACTGACTGCACTTGAGTCAGCAACAAATAAGGAACTGGTGACTGAAAGAAGAGAGTTGCATGAACCAGCAGCGACATTCCCAGTTTCGTGCTTGCAATTGCGGCATCCTTATGTTGGGACATTCATCACCAGTCCGGTTGGCTGTATCCCTAATGGATAAATAAAATTTATGGCCTCAGATAGAAGGCTGCCCCTGACGGAATTCTCCCTGACTGCCGAACAAGCTCCGCCAAGAGACGGAGCCAAATTAATCTTGGTGCAAGCGGTTTGGCGACATGATCACACGAAGATCCCACCCCCAGATCAGTCTGGCGTCCTTACAGCATGCATTGCTTCTCTGCATTATACTTCCATTGCGGGCAGCGCTCCTTTCACTGCATTACTATTTCATGACTCGCTTGCTTGCCAGTCATAAAAATTCAGACTTGAGATTAGCTTCCACATGCGTAAAACTGAGCACAGGGCAATACGAGTACTGGACACCTCGAACTTTCCGCCCGCGCCTTTTGTGGAACAGCGTTTGCACGTCATGCAAACAACGCATTGCCTTCGACTTCATTCCGACACGCCAACTTCAACTCAATCAGAGGGACGGGCCATTGCAGCACAAAATCCACACCGTCCTGCAAGTCAATTTCGATTTTACCTGTTCATCATCAACCCCAGTCCCACCCCAGTTATCAATTCATTTGGCAGTATTTTGTGAGAAAGCGAGTTCTGTACTTATCCAAAGACTTCCGGCTGCCAGGCTCAAGGATCACTTGCGCCTCCTGCAGGAGGCTGCTTCCCTACCTGACAACCTCCCTGTGCAGTGAAGCTGCGCCACTACACGCTCAAGATGGGAAACAAAGGAGCGATGTGGGAAAGAGAGGAATACTTGTAACCGAGAGAAGCGGAGCGCGTAGATCTACTCTGCGACAGCTTCTGGGGAGACGCGAGCAGCACGGCTTTGAGGCAGCGAGCGAACCCGGCTCTCCCTGTTACAAAGCACTCTCCATGATGACAACTTAGACCAGCTCATTTCAAGATTTCATTCGCGAAACGTAATGAGACTGCTCTATTTCCCCCTGTTTGCAAAAAAAAAAAAAAAAAAAAACACCCTGTGCCACATAAAAAGTCTGCACTGTGTCTGTGTCCTGATGAAACTTTGATTTTTACGTTGTCTTTGCCATCACAGTGCCAGAATGTTGCTCAACTTTCATGGCAAGTTCTCAGGCATCACAGTTCAGAATGTCGCTCGTTTTTGATTGCTGAGCTGCGAATCTCCCACACAGTGGTACGTAGCAAGAAATTTAAGTACCCGATCGGGCGGCGTTTCTGGTGGTTCGGATATGAATTTTTTCAAATCCTAAGGGAATAACAAAGAGTAGGACACAATCTTCCTTCCAAAGTAATACAAACTTTTGTAAAATAAGTCAAGACCA
>JAAUXT010040445.1_pt1 | contig 32402 bp, 5 predicted proteins | sample 7278171 | NCBI WGS metagenome assembly JAAUXT01 (sample SAMN14350112, study PRJNA611818) | marine sediment metagenome | isolation source: surface marine sediment (1.8m) | place: French Polynesia: Moorea | collected 2018-08
ATGGCCAAAAAATCTTTCAGGTGAATTTCTTTTTTTTTTTTTACCAGGGGGCGGGGGGGGTAACTAAACATGCAAAAAGTTTGCTGGAATCATTTTTAGCCAATTTCGGAAAAATAAAAAAAAACATTTCTGTGTTAGTTACTTGGGGGGGGGGGGAACTCAACATGGCCAAAAAATGAAAACTGCTTAAAATGACCTGAAAATGATCCTGGCTAATTTTCACTGCGTTGAGTTACCCCCCCCCTGGTAACTCAACATGTACACACATATTCCTACAGACTGATGGTGATAAGACTACAATAAGCGCGCGTCCTATCGGGGACCGCGCGCTTAAAAATCGACTGCATCAGCCTCGTGGGTGTCACATGGAAACATGCGCACCCCGATAGTTCTTCCAACCCACTCCTGAAGTACAAATTCCTCCACGCGAGGCGCGACGACCCCGCGGGAGAAAGACGCGCACCTGTTCCGGGTGGGTGCGGAGCAGCTGCTCCTGCCCGGGGTCGGGCGCCGTGAACGGGTGGTGCGCCGACTCCAGACCCGCTGCAACACGCAAACGCGCTGTGAGTTTCAGTTGATAACACTGCCGAGATGGGAATGATGAAGCAAGTCCTGTTCTGTCGGGAAGTCTTGAACACTTGATGCATCGGTCCTGCGCTTTCGTGCGAGATGATAATTTGTTTCTGTGTGGGCAAGTCACAAAACGCAATCAGTGTGTGTGGCCACACGGGATTGATGAGACATTGGTGTGTGAACAAAACTCACCCGAATCTTCTTTTGGCAAGAACAGAGGAAAGTCTTCCACCCACAGAAACTTCATCTGCTTTTTGTCGCCACGAACATTGTGTCCTGCAAGTCAAATGGAATTCCATTCACCGTTGTCTACAAGTCTATCTCCCAAACTTCTGACCATTCAATGAAAGGTGGCCTTCGGTTGCGCGACAGAGCAAGCAGAAACAAACTGCACCTTTTGTCTCCAAGAGATCAGCAAGCTTCACTCTGAAACGTCCAGCGTGCGTGCACTGAAAACAAATCAAGGAGCAACAGTCAAGAATTGTTGTGTCGCGTCAAAAGTCCAGTCTTGATGCAATATTTTGGGCTATTGTTTTGTTCGGAGAAGTCCCAGTCAAGACTTTGTTGAACTTTGTTCTTGTCAAGGTTTCTTTTTCGATCAGCGGGAACGAGCGTACAAGTTAGTTTCAAAACATAAAGCTCGTCTTGTGCAGGGACAATGTTTCCTGAGTCATCAGGAGGGTTTCTCGCTCTCGTAGAAATGAACTGTCAATCTAATGTCAAGACGTGTCGTACCGCGGCCGTGTGTTGTCCGGCGGTGATGATGAGCAGGTCGCCCGGCTGAGTCGCGAGTCGCTCCCGCAGCGCGGTGTAGACCGTCTCCCCGAGCTGTCGGCCCAGGCCGCCCTGCCACTCCCCGTCACCCTTCACCTTCACGATGGCGGACCACTGCAACACAAGACACAGGAAACTGACACTGAATCAAAGAATCAATGAAACAAAAGACAACACTTTGGCTGACAAAACCCTGCGAGGAAAACACAACAACAAGTTTGCATGCGCGCCTGCGTCGAACAGGCATCCTGGTCATTGCATGCTGCACGGGCGCACTTCCTGGTGTCATCATTCACCTCATAAATGATTTGTTCCTCTGCACATGTTCGTTGTCCACATCATTTTCAGGTCGCTTCACAAGTACTCAAAACCACTTCAGTTATCAGAGTAGCAACCTCACACCACTGATAGGGACAGTGTATCAACTTCACACCACACACCGATATTGCGCTTCTTTATTCTGAGCAATTCATATTGAACAAAGTACACGCTATTTATCACAAAACATAACTCCACCAGAAGTCTCTGATACCAAAGGGAAGGCAAAGCCACAATTCAGATTGTGACCAGGCGTTTCCACCTGATAACGGCAACAACCTGTCCTTGTTTACGACAAACACGATCAATTGAGGAAACAGAGCCACTGTTTAGGAATCAGATATAAACCGCAGCTCGAGTTTCTCACAAACATGCGCCTTTTTGTGCATTTTCAGCGCATTGCACGCAGCTGATACAGTTTGGGAATGCAAACACAGGGGGCAATATGCGCGAAGAAGACATGTTCGCGTGGTGTCCCAGAGCGAGACCAAGAACAGTGTCCAGGCAGTCTTCGGGTTTGGACGACACGAAAGGTGTTCAAAATGTTTGCGCCACACGTTCGCTGGCAGATCTGCGGGCCTGTTCACGTGTACGTGTTCCCGTCACACGTACGCGCCGGAGTATGCGCAGCAAACTTGCATCTGGCCATTGCTTCTGTTCTTTCCAGAGTTTCCATGCGAAGCAGGAGGCATGCACAATTACCGATACCAGCAGCCGAGGCACAAAGTTTGGAGATGTTCGATTCTACGAGATAAAGAGGGACATTTTCCAGCATCTGCTGTTGTCGTTGGCGCGCGCCATGACTGTTGATCCGTTGCGATGTTTTGCTGTTCTCCACGTGGCGCTTCAGACACGCTGACGTTATCTCGGGTCCGTCATGCGATTCAACATTTGATCTTTCCTTGATGGACAATTGGCGGATTCCACAAAGCGCGCGAAAGCACAAAACCATCTGAGCCGTGCGGTCAGGATCAATTGCCCCGGAATGTGATTGGTGCGCTGTGAGATCTACCTTCGTCCCACCGCATCAAGTTCCTGGACCAACCTGCTTGATCCAATTGGGCAGAACAGAGCTCGCCTGACCTGGAGGAGCCGTGTTTATACGTCGCGCGTCCGATTGTTTGGAATTCAGCAGAACTCATCGTTTAGCAACGAAATGCACCAAGTTCAGCTGGCACCTTTGTGCCCCCAAGACGCCAACATCGCGGTGTGTGCTGCACGCTAGCTTTTGTTGTTTGTTCAAAACGGGCAGTAGAATTGTGCCTTTGTACACATCCAACCCCAAGAAACCTGTCAGTTGTTATCTCACTGGCGTCGAGCGACAGATCCAGCTGCTGATTTCCCTATTGCGAGGGTGCAGGGACGGCGCTGCACCTGAAGTGTGACCTTCCCTCGGCTGCAGCGACGGCGCTACCATTTTCTCTGCTACAGGGACGGCGCCGCGCCTGCAGATTCTTCATGATTCCACACGAAAGTTTTTGCAAAACTGTGCCTTTCACAGGCGTGGGCCAGTCCTCGGGGGATTCACTCTGGGTTTCATGACAAGATTACAAGGTTGTAGGAGCTCAGGCACGGGATAAGATACAACGCCGTGAATGTGATCGTTTGTTGTGGTTCAACTCAAGAACCAAACTTGGCAGACCAGAAATAAAGGTCAGCACTGAACTGAACCGAACATTACCAAACCACAAGGCAGAATGAGGAAACGCACACGTTGACCCAGGTCGTCAGATTTCACCGTGTAGCTTCAAAACCTGGCACTGTTGGGGACAACCCTCTCCGCACACACGCGCACGCTTGGCATGCACGCCGTGCACCAGACTGAAACCGAGTCCCCAACAAAGGGAAGGTCCCCTTCGACCGGAGGTCTGTGGACGCTGCCACGGGAGACACGCTAACGAAGGCGAGTTCACGATTCCGCGCGATAAGTACACTCAGAGGCGCCTCATGTCCAAATACTCGAGGCCACTTACTCGGACGAGAGGTCCTCTCGTGGCGCATTAGAGCAAGTAAAATATCGCCTGCACGGCTTTTTTACAGACAAGCCCGATAAGAGTGAGAAGCTAGCGTATGGACACGGGAAATTTCTCATCATCCTCAGAAACGAATAACAATGGTATTTTACACGTTTTGAGTGGGATACGTTGATAAGGGTTTCAGCGACGCAGACTACTTCAAGCAAAGTGAGTTATTGATAACCGAATAATGACAGCAATCTCCAAACCAATTGCCTTGTGATTGACAATAACACTTCACGCATATCAGACTGACTTGTACAGCGATGAGAAACTGTCTTCTGTTAATTGAACGGAAAAGAAAGAAGAGACAGGCGGAGAACACGTTCTCGGTGAGTACAGGTATTGGTGTGGCTGCGCTCCACCCAAGTGCAGCCATGGCTTCAGGAACCTGGTGGAGAGAAAAGACCACACAAGTTTCAAGCCTTCACTCAATTGACTGGAAAAGCCTTACAAGAGTCGATCAGAGCAATGCGGATCCACAAATTTGTCCTCATTTTGAATTTGGCCAATTGTAGCATTGTCTAACCGCTCTCTGGAGTCCAGGTCTTGCGTTTCACAGCAGACGCTTTGAAAGTTGAAATCATTCTGTGAAGCTCAATACGTAAAAGAATTACATGTGTGTCACCCAGTCTCCTCTGGCAAATGCACAGATTACACAATTTCAGTGGGTTGTTTTTGCTTCAGAGAATGCAATGCGCATATGTTATTGACGCTGGGTTGAACACTCGCATTGAGTTGCAAGAACAAAGTTTATCTTCTGGTCAGTGCGCTGCCGAACTGCTCTGGGATCGTATTTGATTGTGAACTCCATCGTCAGGTATTACCATAGTGTAATCCCATTGAACTAGCTGTTTATTCAAGTCGGCAAAAAACATAAATATTTCATTCAGTGAAGTGCAACAGCAAACAGAACGGCGAGAAAAGGAATACAAATGCTCATACTGAAAGATTACGCCATATTAGCAGTGAAATTATGCTTCATTCCGCTCAGTGTATGATTACCACTGCGAGCCACTGGAAGCCTAACACCAATTCAGGCGCTTTTTATCATCCACTTGTATGCTTGAAACGTGCGCTGCCACCCAACAATCAACTCGGGATTTTACTTAAATATTCAAAGCACTCCCTCGGATACTCGAGAAGATGTGAACACCGCAAACAAAACCAACACTTCCAGAAAAAAAATACAGATCTGTGGGAGAAAGGTTTGTAAGCAAAGTAAAAGTATCATCGTAGTCACCTTGCAGTAGTCGGTGATCGCTCTTGTAAACAGACTGACTGACGGTGCCGAAGTCTGTTGTTCTTTTTTTCATGGCAGGAAGAATCTCCAGAGAGAAAAGCGCTGTTGAATGGAGCGGACCGCCGGCCGGCGATCCTCTTCATGGGAACCTCCCGCACCTCGGAACATCCGCCGCCGCCGCTGATTCTTGACACCTGGGATTGTTCCACTTTGTACACGCTTTGCGAGGCACTCAGGAAATGCGCAGCAGACACGTACTCGTACGTACACCACTCTCAACCAGAGGTTCGTGCGGAACGCAACGTTGCTGAGAGAAGGGAGGAAGTGAATGAAATTTAGTGCACAATGGAACCCCGTGGAGTGTGTGTGATGTTTCACATGGGACAAACACCGGCGGCCTGACACCATGGGCAGCGAACTGGGCCTCGGGTGGCTGACACTCTGCATCGTCCTCGCAACGGAAATCTACCCGAGCGGAAGCGCGTGTCCTTCGTTCTGTTCGTGCGTGCGCCGAGCGACGGTCGTGAGCTGCCGCGGCCACTACCTGAACGCCGTCCCGCCGCTCCCGTTCAACGCAGAGTTCCTCGACTTGGACCACAATGACATCAGCATCGTGAGGAACCACACATTCGATGATTCACCCAACATCAGGGTCGTCAGTCTGGAATCCAATGGCATAATTCACCTGGAGGCAGCGGCCTTCGTGTCTTTGTCCAATCTCGAGGTGCTGCGTCTTGGAAACAACAGGATTTCCCAACTGCCAAAAAACATCTTTTACCACAACAGAAACTTGGAAATACTGGATCTGCACAGCAACAGTTTCACAGAGATTCCGGACCATGTACTGTTTCCATTGATCAGTCTGAGAATCTTGAACATAAGTTTCAACAGTTTGACAACCCCAATGCTGGGACCAGGATTCGCAAAGACGAAACAAATAGAAATTGTTGATCTGAGTGGAAACAATTTGGTCACTTTGGAGTCGCACGTTTTTCAGGCAAATCTGTGGTGGTCGGACGACGAGAAATCAACCCACGCCCTGAATCTGTCGTATTGCAATATCAAGCATATCTTCCCCAATTCCTTGAACCAACTGTACCGAGTAGACTCCTTGTCCTTGGAAGGGAACACCGACATTGCACCAGATCAGCTCCGATCAGCTTTAGATGACGTTTCAATTTCTGGCTTGGAAGTACTTAACTTGTCCAACATGAGCCTAACAACGATAGATCAATACTTCGGAACTGCAAACTACAGGAACTTGGCTCAGCTGGTCTTGTCACACAATGAAATCACGAGTGTGGACGAGCGGACCTTCTATTACCTCGTCAACCTGAACCTTCTGGATTTGAGTCACAACTCCTTGAGGCGGCTGGGCAGCCTGGACGGACTTCTCAATCTGGAATATTTAAATCTGGCACACAACGAGCTGACGAGAATTTCTGAATCCCTGTTCGACGGACTGAGCCTACTCAAGGTGTTGGATCTTTCGCACAACCGCGTCGTTTCCGTCGACGACAAGCCCTTCCAGACACTGTTCGATCTGCACAGTTTGTTTCTCCAGGACAATTACATTGAGTCCTTTGACATCAGATCTGGATTTGAAAATCTAGAGACACTATCTCTTCGTTCTAACAGACTTTTCATCGTGCCGTCGGTTGGTTTTCTGATGAAACTGAAGGACCTTGATGTCAGCAGCAATGGAATTTCTTTCCTCGGGCCGAACACGCTTTCTCGAGGGCAAACTCTGAAGACAGTCAATGTGAGCCACAACTCAATCTCTTACATTGACGAAAATGCATTTGGTGATTCGGTTGTGGATGTCCTTGACATATCACATAACCAACTGACAATTCTCCAGAACTATGGATTACAAGTACAGGCGCTGCACCTCCAATTCAATAATCTCAGGAACATTTCGCTGGATGCTTTCGATGGGCAGAGCACTCTCGCTGAGCTAAACATCGCGCACAACGAGCTGAGCTCTCTCCCCAGGTATTCGTTTACACCCCTCCATTCACTGCGGTCATTATCAATGGGCAGCAATCCGTTAGGGGATTACATCGCGAGGACAAAAGCCCCGCACATGATCTTTGACGGCTTGTCCAGAGTACAAACACTGAGCCTTGCCAATATGTCCCTGGAACATGTCCCGGAGAATCTCCTGGGCGCGACGCCGCGTCTCGACACCCTCGACCTCAGCTGGAACAAGATCTCCAGTCTGACACCAGCTGCCTTCACAGACTTGCAGCGTCTCACACATCTGGACATCTCGCACAGTTCCCTGAGCCAGCCCGACGTGGCCACGCTGCAGAGTCTCTCTCACTTGAGGACAATAGAGCTGAGTGAAAATCCGCTCCAGTGCACTTGTGATCTCATCCCATTCCGGCAGTGGCTGTCTGACACCAACGTCTCGGTGGTCACCCCGCCGCGCTGCGCGGGGCCCGCCGAGTGGGCCGGCGTGGCCGTCGCCGATGTCCATTTGGACCAGTCCACCTGCCTGCCCCATCACAAACTTATCATACTTATCGCGGCGGGAAGCGCAGCCTTATTGATATTGATGCTATGCATTTTGTTCTGTGTCATCTGCAAATGCAGGCGACGTAAAAAGCGAGAACGGGACAAGGCGGATTATTGTGCCATCAGCTACGCAGACAAGCAGGCCAGGATTCATCTCAACCGTCAGGCGGACACTGGGCTTCCCGGAAAAAATGTCTGGGTGTGAGCGACAAGACAAGTGTCAAAGAGATTGTCTGTTCAGTTCAATCCAGTGGTTCTTGGGGACCATGGTTTAAACATCACTGCGTTCGTAGGAAGCAAAACTATCGCGAACAGTTTCTTGCACGTTTTGTGTTCTGAAGCAAGGTACGAGTTCTTCCCAAGCTGCCTTTCAATCGCAGAGAAACCATTTCTGTTCTTTGCCATCGCAGCGCTTTGGCGACCAATGCTGTCTTTCTCCTTGGCCCAAAAGGCCAAGTTTCTGTTGATTTGACTTACTTCCACACACGAAGCGGAAGACGGAAGGTCAACAGAATCTGGTCGGGATGACGGATTGGTTGTCTCTCCAATTCACTCACAGGTCACGCCGCAGCCCGCCCCGACACACTCGCTCCGTGATCATCTTGATCTGGACGTCAAATACAAATCATGCATCGCGAGAGACCAATACGGTCCGGCCCAAGAAGTAATTTGTGTAAAAGGCAATCATGCCAAGATACCAATATTGAGTTTCGATCATGAGCCCAAGGCAGTGAAGAATGGGAGAGGCAAGGAGATGCCACAGAGCAGTTTAATCCGAAGAAAAGTTCTTTCGAGTCGAGTTTGGTCCCAGTTTGAGGAGCCAGATCCCGACTCGACGTGGCTACAGATCGATCCAGTGAAAGGTGCTCAGCGTTTCCTTGTCCAGAGACAAGTTACATGGTCTAATGATGATGGAACACCCACCATCTGCTGCTTTTTGTATTTTACGTGATGAGCATCTGTTTCATTGTGTATCACTCCGGAATTTTTCCGCCGCGGTAACATATCACTGTCGGGTCAATCGCTTTCGCTTAATTGCTTCTGAATGAGCTTCTTGAGCTGCTCATTGTGAATCGTATTCAAACAACCACAAAACATTTTTTTCTCGAACTGCAGAAGTTATCGAGGGTATTCCACATTTTTCAATGCTGTCGTACAGGTGCTCTTTGAACGTGCTGTTCTGCAGTTCAGAAAGCATCTTGCAGACCGATGCTGGTCCAAATCAAAGATTCGTTCACAAGCTGTTCGCAAACGATTTTCGAAGTGATGCACATGCATTTGTAATGGAAAAGGATAAATCGCAGTCTCCTGAGTGCACCCTGCATTTTTCGTGCTTTTTGCCCCGGATTATTGTACTTGATGCCACATGTGCGTTCGTAAACAACAAACACAGTAATAGACAATACGTAAACATTTTACATGTGCGCCACATATTGAACCCAGGTTTGATATGCAAAACTGGAGGGCAACGATGAATGTTTCTGCCTGTGGAGTCCCGCAGTGTAAAATTCACCTCTTCATGTTTCTGTGGCAGAATCAGTGCTTTGGTTCGGAGGACGCCGAACCGAGAGAGTTTTGCTTCGCAATGAAACTCGAGTCAACCCAAGTTGACACACAATTACCATAAAACCCTCTCCAGCGGAGTTGACTTTTTCACAAAAGGTAAAGACGCTACTGTTCGTTAATTTGAAAGGCAAATATTGCTATGAAGATAAGTCTGAACAACAATCTCCTGATGTGGTTACAAATCAGTTGATATCATGTGTGGGGTTGAAAATGGATACGCCAGGCCTGAAACAGAAGCCGTCTGACTGCGCGTCTGACTCCGGTGTAAAACCTGGGAATCGACGTGTGTGATGCCTCAGACCGCCGCGCAGAGTCCCAACTTTTTCGTAACCTTTTCATTGACAGTGAAAGGAATCACATGCAGGCACAGAGGTTTGTGCGATCACCCGAACAGGGTCCAAACATTGTTCTCCTTTTTGAAAGATCTCAGAGTCTGGCGTGACACTCAGGCCTCAGACTGCAGGGAAGGCCGTGTTGCAGAAGTCTGCGATGCAACATGCAGAATTCATGCGCAGACAATTTGTGCACTTTCTGCAGCATTGCAGGTTCTCCCATCCTTCCTGTACAGAATGATTCGAATGATTGGTCCTCCAGGAATACGAGTAATTCAGCCTTGGAGCTTGTACGTTCGCATTTATTTGACGTGGTTTCCACGCAAAAGAATCTTCGCCAGAGCAATGCAAAAAGATCGCAAATCCTTGGCAGACATGAAGAAACGTCTATTTGGTTCCAAAGTGTTTTGACAGGTCTGTTCGAAATGACACAACAGAAAATTTTACAAACAAAATTTTACAAAAGTTTCATTTTCCTGACGGACATGCAGCTTTACTCGTCCCCAGAATCCTCGCAACGTGCGTGACGTTTGATCATCGAGCCTCAACACCGGAACCACTGAAACAAGGAACTTCCGCGACCCCTGGCGTCACACGTGGCTCGATATTCAGATGGACAAGACACAGAACGCGCAGTTTTCCAACTGCACACAGGTTGTTTTCTCTTGTGAGAACCCACTGAACAACGTATAATTCAGATAAATGATACGCTGTTCGGGCACAAAAGGAAGTATCAATTTGGTAATGGTTGTATAATCAGGTTTACTGGCTTTTGCCATTACTGAGCTGACAGCTCGCGAGCTGCAACGGAACAAACGCGCACAAAGCACTTTCGGCATGGAAATTGCGCTCGAAACCCGTGGCAAAAACGAGAAACAATCATGAGAGCTGCGCGAAGAAAAACATCATTTCCAAGACCAAGGAAGGTCCTGGAATCTGGAGTTTTGTTTATTTGACGCATTGCGTACAGCCTGGGCCTTCAGTACGACAACACTTGTACTGCATGAGTCAATCAATCTGTCGGGTTTCAACAATCACACGCGATTTTGACACCAGGTTGCTCGGTGCAATTTTCACATCTGGTTCACCGGTTCGATCTGCTCAATGATGGGTGGCCACGGAAGCAGACACTCGATCACACATGCAGCTCAGCAGTGCGAAACTTGAACGTCGAACTGATTCAGTGCAAACGTACCCTGCCCACACGTTCCATACGTGTACCTTTTCCAAGTGAGTGCGTGTGTGTAACACAAAGACAATGTGGTGTTAAATCAGCGAAACCTCTTCACGCATCGCGCCGTGTTCGGACCGAGACGCCTTGTTCAGCAGCTGCTGCACCGCGCTCATCTGTCCACGCTCGCGTGAGCGCGCAACAGGAGCGACCGCGCCAACTCGTCCTTAACAACACTCGCGAAGATAAAGTAAAAACAGGCAGTTGCACTCAGCAGTGTGCGTGGACCGCCCTGCACAACGATCTAAATCTGCCTGACGTTGCACTTCCTCAGTCGCTTCTGCGTCAGCGTTGCGCGTCCGCTTCCCAGGTTCAAGCAGGTGTACAACCTGCAGCACCGCTCTGTTTTACAGGAAATAAACACAACGTGCTCTTTCCTGAGATCAGCCTGGGAAAAGCTCTGAAGCAATCGCTCCTTAAAAGCTTTCCCTTGGGCCAACTTCAGGCGAACATGGACGGTTCTCAACAGACCAGCTGCAAGCAGCAGCTTCATCCCAAATTGTACATCTGTTCTTGGCTCCTTCAGTTCCAGCAGAAATGGCCAATTGTTTGAATATTTGACTGAGATTCATCGCACTCAGATGTTCACAGTGGGTATCAGTGTGCTCTATCAGTCGGGGATTTGTTGGTTCCGACCTGGAACCTGCGGTATCGTCAGCACGCTACAGGGAGTGATTGCCTACTTTTTTGATGCAACAAGGGTGCTACAGCTCCACCGATTTTACTTCATCCGAAATTAAAGTCGCCAGGATTCAAGAGTTTCCTGTGGAAAAATGACAGACGAGTCTCAAACTTCTCATTCTGCTCTCATTCCCAGATAGACGTCAGGCGAAGTTTGCAGCTTGACTTCAACTTCAGCCCCAAAACAATTGCTTTTACCAAATACAAAGCTCTATTCTGAACGTCAGATCCACTGAACAAGAATGAAACAATCACAACGCTTCTCTGCTCAACTTGTTCTCTGAAGCAACTTCACACTTTCTGCAAACAGCAATGAAAACCACGGACCACAAACGACAAGCCTCTTTCTTATTGATTACTTTTAAGATGGATAGAGAAATTTTTGTCACTGCGAGGAAAATATAGATACAAATGAGGCCCCAATAGTCAGACTATCGACTAATCTGTCCCGGTAATCTCCCGAGAAGCCACGTCGCTTTCATTGGTTTCCATCCGCCGCCCTGCAACTGTTCAGCGAAAACATGAGAAAAGAATCCGAGCTGATGTCGAATCTATTTCTATTCAGGTCCTCCTCCCCCCGACACCCAACCTGGGAACCTGGGTCCAATTTGTGCTGTTTGAACATCTATCAACAACAACCGAAAGAGAGACAACAATAAATTGGCAGAAACGAAAATGAACTTGAAACCAAACAAAGAGCAAACTGAATTCTCGTCCTTGAGGTCTCAATGTGCTTGAACAGTTCAAGTCAAACTTCAACTGAGGCACAATGCACTTGATCATGTGCGTCATTATTTTGCACAACAGCAATAAAATACAGACTGTTTCAATTGTGAGGTTGTTACAAAAACTACCTTGACAAAAACAGCTGTATCATCAACTGCAGATACCATTATCACATATTGTACCCGGCCGAGCGATACACAGCTTTCACATGGGCTTTGCATCCTCCTGCACCGGGAACACCGCAGCGCATTGAAAATTGTCAAAACAAAAAATACAAATATGCAAACTTAATTTGGGCAGCTTTAGTCGGATTTATTTATGAGCTTGTTCGTTGTTGAAAGCCAAGCTGCCTGGGTACAGAGAAATAAAAAAGCTGAAAAGCTTTCGAGTTCCACCCATCTGTGGACGACTCTGCATCATGCAAAGCTGGTGTTGTTGATTTGATGCTGCGAGCGAAGCGCGAATGAGAACCTGCTGCCTGCTCCGCACACACCGTCGGTAACTCCGCGGGGCAAAGCGCTCCACAACTCGGCGCTCTCTCACAAACCGACTGACACACAGACGGGACAGTCGGGTGCACACAAGAGATATCCAAACGCACACAAGGTTCTGTTTAACAGAAACTGTTTTACATTCATCACAGCAGACGAACTGGAGGACAGGAAACATCTTGACCACCTGAATACCGTGTCTTTATCCACAGTTGGTGTGTCTGTGTGCTCAGGTCTCCCACGCGGCTCAACAGTTTTACCACAGGAAAGAAGTTTGAACATGTGATAAAATTTCAGTTCATCTCTGGGAATGACTGTTTGCTCTTCGCTTGGACCTTTTGCTGTGGATAGCCCGTGATGCCAATGAGAAAACCAATGAAACAGGAATGACTGTGTTTGGAGGACGAGCTTCTCAGGACTCGACGCTGCGGTGAAGAAGAATCCGAACCAAAACGCACACAGCGCAACCTCTCACAAGATCTGCACTCTTCATGGACGTGTGTGTCAGAAGCAAAGTAATTTGCACGAAAAACGGCGCAGCAAACCAGGATCACAAGAAATTCCAGCACACAAGAAAACCCAATCAAGTGAGTAAATTAAGTACTAATTATTTTCCAATCAGATCACTCGCTGTTGCAGCTTGCCAGCAATAAATTTCTGAGCGTTGTGTGGCGTGTGCGTTCAAAGGCTGAGAGGAGGGTATTTCAAGAAGACGTATGATCGAATTTCCCTGCTTTCCATCATTTCTCGTCTTCCCAAACCCTTCACGCTAATTGACAGTAACATCTGGTCCTTTCTTTATTTCAGTAATTAGCCACATAGCTAGCAATGATAGCGGATTGGAAGGAGCAGGAAGAATCCCGCCGAATTCTCGCCCGCGTCTCGGGTGTCGGACCATCCGCGGAGCTGGATTCCTCACACCTGCATTAACATCCATCCTCCTAATGGTTCGTTGCAGCGTCAGATCTCCGGAAAACGTCGATGTTTATTGTTCAAACAATAAAGGGGAAGAAAAGCCTTCAGCAAAACGGCAATGCGCAATTGAAGAGAATGCGAGTCCACCTGCTCAGTGCTGTGGTTGGCTGCGGGAGTTGCAACAAGGACTAATGATGATGGAGCACCCATGGATCTGTTGTTTCAACCCACACAGCGGAGACGCCTCAAAACGCCACCAAGAACAACACGAAACATCCACCGAGTGGGTAAAACAATTCCACAAGTAACCAGTTTTCCAGGGTGGCAACTACCGCTGTGGGGGCAGATAGACAGGATCCGCGGTCCGGATAACATCTGCACTGGATAGGACACCGCTATCATCTTTGTACCCACCCACTGTTGGTGTCTTCCCTCTTGGCTGAAGGAACTGCCGACAGCATGGAGTTGCGTGCATCGCTCGGAGCTTGTCTTCCGTACTGGATACGGAGTGTGGTGCTGAGCGTCCTGCTGCTCGCCGTCCACTCGGACCGGGACGCGTGTCCGGCGCAGTGCAGGTGCCTGGACAAATCGAGCGTCGTCACGTGCACCAAGGCGTCCTACACGCACGTGCCCCGCTTCCCCTCCACGACCCTCGTTGTGGATCTGGACCACAACGACGTGTCCATTCTCTTCAACTACACATTCGACACGGCACCTCGTATTCAGATCGTCTCACTCGAGAAGAATGGGATAATCCACGTTGAAGCTGGTGCTTTCCTGTCACTGCCAAATCTCGAGATTCTCCGCCTCGGCAAGAACAGAATCTCTCATTTACCACGGGATGTGTTCCAGGCCAATAGGAAATTACAAGTCTTGGATTTGCATAGCAACTCCTTCACAGAGATACCAGACTACGTGTTGTTTCCACTGCACTCCTTGCAAATCCTCAATATGAGCTACAATTCACTGACAACTCCCATGCTTGGGCAAGGCTTCCGAGCGACCAAAAAGTTGCGGACAATCGACTTGACTGGGAACAACCTCGTGGCTCTGGAATCGCACGTCTTTCAGGCGACGCTGTGGTGGGACGACAGCGTGACGCATCACCTCAATCTTTCATTCTGCAACATCCAGCACATCTTCCCCAACTCCCTCAACCAGCTATACCACATCAACGCCCTGTCGCTGAACGGAAACGGCGCCATTCCGAGGGCGCAACTCAAGTCGGCTCTGGAGGACCTGTCCATCTCCAGCCTCGACGTCCTCGACTTGTCGCGCATGAACATCACCGACATCTTCGAGTACTTCAGCCGCGCTCAGCACAGGAACCTCGTTGAGCTCGTCATCGCGCACAACCGCATCAAGCGCATCAAGCCCAGGACCTTCTACTACCTCAACTCGGCGCGTCGCCTCGACGTCAGCCACAACGAGCTGCTCAGCGTCGACCTGGGCGGCCTCTCCAGCCTCGAACACTTGTTTCTGTCCCACAACAAGTTGCAAAAAGTTTCGCACACGACGTTCGACGGTCTGACGTCGCTAAAAAGCATTGACCTCTCCCACAACCAGTTGACCACTGTCAGCGAAACCACCTTCCAAACGCTGTTCGACCTGCACACGTTGGACCTGGGATCTAATCTTTTGACGTCGTTCTCGATCACGGGACTGGAGACTCTGGAGACACTGCTGCTCCCGTCGAACCGACTGCGATCGATGCTCTCGGTGGGAATGCTTATGAAACTCAAACAGCTCGACATGAGCGACAATGAAATTGACTTCCTTGGTTCTGAAACATTCTCGGGAGGCCAAAGTTTGACGGCAGTGAATCTAAGTCACAATTTAATCTCTGCTATTGACGGAAATGCCTTTGCCGACTCAACCGTTGACGTGCTTGACATTTCCTACAACAAGCTGACTTCCCTTCATTATTATGGGCTGCAGCGAGTGAGGAAGTTGTTCGCTCAGGCGAACGCCATCAAAAATGTTTCAGTGGATGCCTTTTTCCGCGGACATGAGTTGGCAGAATTAGACCTCTCTGGGAATCGGGTTCTTTGGCTTCCCAGGTATTTATTTACTCCTGTTTCTGCCTTGAAGAGCTTATCACTGAGCTCAAACCCGTTGCGAGGTTATCTGGAGCGGACTGGAGAAGCCACCGCAGTATTCGCAGGATTACACAAACTGGAAACACTAAACCTGGCCAACGTCGGCCTGACACATATCCCCACAAAGGTACTCGGCAATCTGACCCTCCTGAAGTCCTTGGATGTAAGCAGAAACAAACTATCCAGTCTGGAAATAGGTGCGTTTCAAAACATATCCCGCCTTGTTTTTCTGAACTTGTCGCACAATTTACTAACAGTGCCGGATTTCAACGCGCTGCGAACGCTTCCACATCTGCAGAAGATAGATTTCAGCAGCAATCCCTTTCAATGCACATGTGAGTTGATGCCTTTCAGAAACTGGCTCCTCGTCACCAATGTGTCGGTGGTAAATTCAATTGACCCAACTTTTTACCACTGCGCCGGCCCGGCCGAGTGGAAAACAATATCCATCCTCGATTTCCACTTGGAGTCAGCCACTTGCTCGCGCCACGAAAAAGCGGTCATTTTCGCGAGTATCGGCTGCACCTTCCTCCTCATACTGTTTGCATTCATGTTCGCCATCTACAAGTACAAGAAGTGGTCGCGGAACAAGCTGGACAGAACGCAGTACAGCGCAATCAGCTACACGGACACGGCCACGCACGTCCAGCTCAACGTCCACAATCACTCGGAGCTGCAGAACGGCAAGGAGTGGTTGTGACGATCCTCCCGCGATATCCAATATTTATTGACTTCTTATGCAATGGAAAAGTATTTTACTGCAATGCAACGAGTCTTGTGGTGTGTGAGCGTCGAGATTTCGCTTTTGCACACGAGCGGATGTTTGGCAGTTTGGCAGCGTGAAAGCGCGCATTGTGTCCCTCCGCTCACACGAGTATGTTCTGTACGTGTACGTAGCTTTTTTTGCAACTGTGCGTGTGTGTAAAATGCACCGTGACAAATGTGATATTTTGTTCCAAGGTTTATGTGGTTGGGAAATAAAGTGTTGATGACTGTTTAATTTGTCGAAGCTTTCCCGCGACAACGTTTATTCTGTGCTGCGCGTTCGTCTCCATCCCAACACATCTAACACGACAAAAGCCTCCTGAAAACCCTGGTGCGAACGCGCTCACAGCAAGTCAGTCAGTCCACATCCGGCACCATCAGGATTTGTCCGACATTGCAAAAAAGGAGTTCCGATCCATCACAATGTGACCTCCTCGACAAAAATTTGACGGCAAAGCTTTCAAACCATTGATTTTCGTCACAGCGCAAGTCAAGTGCTTTTCAAAACTTTCTTGAAATTAAGCCGCCCACTGCAAGTGACGCGGGTGTGCGGCGGGCGTGGGGACCAACTCTTCACGAGCCTCTTGCGCACATGAGAATCTCAACACGGAATCCCACACCTGAACGCCCACAAGCAAGCAAGGTGCGAGCCATTTCAATATGAGCCAGATCTCAGCGAGGCAGATAAAACCCCCTGAAGGTGTCACATCTCCAGCTTCAGCTGGAACTCGTCCTGCGGCCTCGTGGCCAACGTGTGGGCCGCAACACACCAAGGGGAAAACGAGAAAAGACCTGCTGCGTGTGCTCCGCTACTCCTTTCTCCTTAATTAGACATGACTCTGACAACATTTCCACAGGACGACGCCAAGAGCACACAAAGCGTTACGGTGTGGATCACGAAACTCTGGCTGCTGCACTCAGTCCGCTGAGCTTTGACAACAATGCTCGTTTCTTTCGTTCGCAAAAACTGCTTTCACGCTCCTGATGTCGGTTTCGCGTGTAACACACAGTCTACCTGCAACGGTTTCTGAGGTACAGTTGCCTTTGCAACACAATCGAGTTTGCGGCACGCAATATTAGCTTGTTAAATTAGACTCCCCACAGGCTTTTAATACCTGTAAACTAATCGCCCATGCATGGTTATTAATAAACTAATGAGATCACTTTGATGGAAATGGTCTCATGCATTTTGCAAGAGACCAAAATTAGTCTACCCAAAAGCACGTTGAGTCACGTCATCCAGAAGTTAAAGCAATATCCTGGCTTCCTACAATTTACCTGGTCCCTGGCAAGGAAATGGCACAAAAGCCCCAATGGCACCGATGTTACTCTCATGTTTCACCAGCACCGTCAGTTCAAAGTCAATTTGAAGCCTATCCAAAAACAACTGGAGGAAGGCTTCCTTGTAGCTTGGAAGAAACCAGAGGGGCATCTGCTGTGCACTCACTTGGCAGCAAAGAACCGAAGCGTTTGTACAGCGGGCGCGAACATGTGTGTCAAAGCGGCTTCATGCAGGTGCACTTGGCTGAATCGACACAGGCTCCCTCGAGCAAAGGGGAACCTGAAATCCCTGGATAACACCCTCTAGATTTGCGGTAAATGCGCGAGAAAATGGAGAAGATCAAGCCCAGCAGACGGATCTCGACAACAAAGCCAAATCTTCGTGGGAGGTTCTCTCGTCTCAGGTTGATTCCGACCGACTCTGGTTACAATACAAACCGTCTTCGGCCTGATTGCTGCTACAAGCGACGAGAAAGAGCGATTTGGACCTGGGTCCGGGCCAAGAGCGGATCACGCTCCCTCGACACGTAATGTCCCACATAAGGACCGTGTCCTCTGATATGAAGCATCTTCGCTGATCCACACTCGTGGCGGCCTCGCTGAATACCAAATCCAGATCTCGGCGTGGATCGAGTCGATATCACCTGGGACTGGTCATCGGGGTCAATGAAGCATCTTGGCTACATGTGGCGGCGGAAGCAGCGCTGCGGACCGTAATCCCGCCGCCTCTGTTCTCCCGCATGAGAACCACCTGTTTCCGCGAGATACGGGCATTAAGGACCTCAGTGAGATCCAGACATACGCCTCATAGTAAACGCTCATGAATATTCACAAGAAGCACTAAGCAGTAAGCTTTCCGAGGCAACAATGAAGAACACGTGAAGCTCATACGGGCCGTTTAATCTTTGAAATCTCCCAGGCAATGCTGAGGTCCACCGAGACTTCGTAATTGGAGGGAGCAGACACTGGCAGGCTGAGTTCGTCCGAACTTGATCCTTATTCCTTTGACGCAGAGCCTAACAAGTTTACTTCGTGAAGAATTGTACCCAGCAGACCAACTTGTCAAATAACAGATTGCCCATCAGACCCAGGCGATCAAACTCGACGAGCGGGTTGGGGCGCAAAACCACCCACGTTTCCACGTTTCTTTTGGTTGCGCGGCGAGGACGTCAACACACGACACGTCAACACAGGACAATGTGAGTTTCTTTTTCCAAGATTTTCTGCCTTGATGCTCAAAAAAGCCTTTGACATGCATTTGCAGCCCCCTTTCGAAGCAAGAAAATCCGGTTGAAGCACAAACTTCATCCAGCAGACAGCTTGGAAATATCCAAACCAAAACAGTTTGCTTGTTTTCCCATAAACACAAAATATCGACCAGTGGTCTCACCGGATTTGCTGCAACAGCTTGGGGAGCCTGATTGCAAGAGGACCCAAAGTGAACTGTGCTTGCAGGTTTTCAGCACAAATGGATGACTGCGATTCAAACCCAACTGCAGAAATGGGACAAGAAAGTAAACGGTTGCACGCACGGCCGCTTGGTCAAGTCACGAAAAAAAATCACTTGAAAATGATCAGTATCAAATTCTGAGCTGAAAATTAACTGATTGACTTTGCTGTGACATATCAGGGAAGGGAGGGGATAGTTACTCAGGGATCAAACTTTCGCCTTGATTTTCTGGCAAATGGTCAACTCTGTGCTTGGAAAAAGAAACTCTTCTGCTTTCTCACCAAATTTGGGGGCAAGAAAGTATTTTTTCCGTGGGTGGAGACGGTTGGATCTCTTGGACCACACCTCCTACAAACGAACTTAATTTTACGCAAAACACGTACGACAAGAAGCACTCACAAGCACTGTCCTGAACCGTGGCCACTGTTTTCCGATTCCAACTATTTCGGGAACACTTCAATACCAGCGCCATTCTCGATTTGACGTTGTGGAAACGACGGTTCTTCGCCTGACATGCAGCGCGATGAAGTCGACGCGGCACCGGAAGGAGAGACGCGAGCAAGGAGAGTCTCCATGCGCCTCGGAACCACGCGACCTGACGGAGAACCCCTGACATATCCAAAGGGAAGTGCTGTCTCATTACATGACATCCCAACAACGTGAGTCGGACCTCATCTTGTAGGTCAATTAATGTTGATGATTGTGAATGACAAACGAAAGCACAACAATTTGGCAAAATGCGTGATTTAAGGGGCAGAGGTTATGCTGATTGTCAATCAAGCTTCTCTGAGTGGAATCGCCAAATGCGATCTCAAAAGCAACCACTGTCCTCATTTGGGTTTGTATGGAGAGAGAGAAAAAAAAATCTCTCTCAAAGGAGCTGAACACGGAAAATTGCAACCAGCATGTGGTTATTGTGACAGGTTATCGAAAGCTTAATGCCCTCATTGTATTGTGCTTTGGGAAACACTAGACAGTTGTATTTTGAGCCTTGCATTGTGAAGCTGCCAAACTCTTGAGACTGAAAGTCACACTTTGTACACAAAGTGCTGAAAGTTCCCCAGATGTGTCAAACAAAAAGACACATGTAAAAGCTCTTTGTCGGCATCAAAAACAAGAACCCTTGTCGGTGTAACCATGCGCCACGCCCGACAGCTCTGTGAGATTTCTTGGCACTTGATAGGCACTTTTGTTTCAAGTGTGCCAAAATTTTTCTCGCTCTCTGCGCTCTTCCCGTCGCTGCCTGCCCCATGCACTGGCGCATGACTGGATGTTCTGTGATCCGTTGTTCCAAGACACGCGCTGATGCTTAAAACGGCCACGGCACGAGTCTTAACTCTTGCAGTGATCCGGAAAATCCAAATTCTCTCAAATCCTTCCTCAAAATTCCATGACCAGCGCCACATATTGGTTGTAAGTTGACTGGGTCGACGCGACTTACGCATGTGAGGTCCAAAAACTACCGAATTGTCGCCACGTGTCTAACCTGGTTGCGCGGAGGGTCTTTGTGCCGGTCATCTGCGAGGCGCAATCGAGTTTATCTAAACCAACATCGTTATGGGCAAATGCAGCAATTTTATCTCCTCTACCAAGGCAAATCAATACCTAACTTAATAAAACAGACTCGCAGTAACCCTTGAAAATGAGACGATTCCAGCGGATTGCCCTCCTTCCCGTCGCGTAATAACAATGTAACAACTGCACTTTTCGGCGATGTAATCCCAACGGGTCAGTCCTGAGCCTGAACATATGAGTTCCTGGACGCAGGTTTCACTGCAGCAGAAAGCGACAGCAGACAGCGTCCCTTTCCATTACCGTGAAATCCTCTGCATCAGCTAATCCCGCAGAAAGTAGCTTTCGACTCCGTTTGAAAAGTAATCACTCTCAAGTTCTGAAACAAGACGGATGTTCCCCAGAGAGCCGAGACGTCGCCCCGGGAGAAATAAAAATGACTCAGCTCAAGTGTTCATTCACACTTTTCTTTCTTGTTTGTTCGTTCTTCTTGACAAGGCAAAAATTATGTTCAGCGGATGTTTGGACTCGGGTGTTCCTTTGGTTCCTTCGACCCTGGCGTCAGTGCAGCAATCAGATGTAAGTAATCACGACTATCTGCACCTAATTGACTGCACGCTGTTCTTTGAGTCTGAAAGCTGCGGCCGACTCCGGAAGGTTGTGTGAATTATGCGTGTCAGCTTGATCCTCATCTGCCCAGCGATGTTTCCACAAGCAGAACGGTTCTGTTTTCGGGAACGCCGCTTGTTCCTTCCTCTCAGCTCCATCAAAGCCTTGTCAAGTAGCGTGACCAACCGTCGTTTGCCGCAAAACCTCCACGGCAATGAAGCAAATCAAGGTAAACCCATTCGAGGCCCGGGAAAACCACGCCCTGGAGATTTCGCACACGCACGCACAATCCGACATGAGGACAGCGGAAAGAAAAACGATCCCGCAAGATTCAATCGTTGCATTGGTTCTTCGCCAAACGAAATGTCACAACGCTTTGATTCATCATTGTGGTTCCAAACATGGATGGGCAAAAGCGCAAGACTCTTCTTGATGAACTTGGCACGGTGTCCCTTCCAATGGGAGTTCTGCACGTTATACGTGGATTGTCGAGCACATTTCTCAATTCCATTCTGACCCTCACGACATCGCTGGTGCGTGGTTCAAGTTCACTTTATTGTGACATCCCACGCAAGACGGGAAACGTATGGGTTTCCGCCTCCCTTCTGCAGCACTCCAGTGCTCGAGTGTCTTGTCGGGGCGAGCGGAGAGTGGTCTGATTGCGCTGTTCGCATGTCTCTATCCGGATGACCATACGTCTTCATTACGCTACACGCACCTTGTCATTCTCCACTCCAGCATTTAAGACTTTTGCACAGGGGACTTCGGCAGCGCCATTTATGGTACTTGTTACCAAGCTTTCCTCGAGCGCAGCTTTGCCTAACATGCAATCAGTGAAATCTGCGCATTTATTGATCACAAGCCTGGATATACCTTGGAGCTATCAATAAAGGTTATTTCCCAGCATGGGAATTCCAAGCACACAAATCTGGTCATGAGTTACCCCAAAATGTTTCGAAAGGGTGCAGTAAAACCGGATATGGCCGCACGACGACGCGACCCGTGATTCCCAGCAGAAAGCTTTGCATTGAGTGGGGGTAATATTCTGTCTTCTCGCAACAATCAACATGCACAAGAGCATGTTTCATGATTTCAAGATGCAGCAGTTTCTTGACCGTGTGAAACAACACAGAGTTCATGATTTTGTCAGTGCGTCATGTCTGCGCTACAGGTGCACGCCAGGAAACGCGCGATCAGAGAGCGTTCGCTCGCACCGTAATTGCCAGAACAAGTGCTACTTCCAGCGAAGATCACACAAGAACAAGTGACAACACCCATTATTCCAGTAAACACGCCACCACTGCCTGTCTGCCAGGAACCATTGCTTTACCCAACTGACTGTTCATTTTGTAAAGCAACAAACGGACTTTGGAGATTGACATGAGAATTCATTGCTCTGAATCCAAATCTGTTTTGGCTTGTATCTACTTTTCACTTGCAACCTAAATTCTGGCACTGCACCAAACAAAATTAATGGTTTGGGAAAAGGTAGATACAAAATTTCCTGGTGGGCAGACTGGCCTGTCTGCTGGACAATGCATACAAATGGGGCAAAGTACCAACTGTTGGTTTGGCGAACAGAAGAATGAGTAACATAAACCACCAAAAAAGGGTTTACCCCTGGGTAAAAAGAAGGTTTACAACTTTACCCCCCACTCCTATTGGGTGAAAAACAATCCATATACGCACATACATAAATTACATACATACATACATACATACATACATACATACATACATACATACATACATACATACATACATTACACATGTACATACACCAACACACATACACAAACATACACCCATGCGTACAAACATACAAACAAAGATCTACAGAACAACATCATCATGATTGCACTGTGCCCGCTGCTCGACGGAATGCCGCGGGCATAAAAAGACGAAACTGCACGGCTGAAAAAATCTGTCTGCAAATCAACATCTGCAGAGCAGTGAGAATTGCAGTCGCCTCCACGATTTGTAAGGATTTTAATCACGTTGTTGATTATCCCCGAGCTGCTAAGTGAAGTCTTTCCTGAGCCATCCTTCCCACAGAAGGATTCCATTGTGCAGACTACTGAAGACACCGCCACCGATAATGCAGAGCCACAAAGGCTTCAGTTTTGTATTCTGGACGACTGACCACCACTCCTGGTTTTGAAGGATCTGCTGAAAGTCTGCAGATTCGGACGTTGCAGCCGCGTTCGTGGGCAAACTTGCTGTGCTTTCCGCATCCAGCGCAATAAAATTTACCAGAGAGCAGCGTCTCCTTTTGCTTAATTTCTCTCGCAGTGCACAATCATAAATTTCAGACGCAGGCAAACCCTTGAGGACAGATAAAGCTGCCATAATGTGGAGAATTTTTGCGCGCACTCAATAACATTTCGAAAGTGCCCGTAAAAAGAGAGTAAGACGCGCTCAATCTGCCCAGAGGCCACCTTGCAACAAAGCGGCAGTTGTTTTTCTCAAAGGCGCTGCTCCTTCTTTTTGCGCTCCCCACCTCATCCTTCTCATGCCCCTTTCGTTGTTAGTAGATCTTCCTTGTCTGCAGCCACTCCAACCTGTTCTTGCGTATATTTATTCGTATAAACAAGACATTTCCGAAGGAGAAAGGTTCAGAAGTGATCGTACATTATCAGAGCTATTAAGCGCCGCTTGGAAATGTCAATGATCGCGATTCGTAAGTGAGCTCACGGTTAACGCCGAGTAATTCTTTCGTCAGGCAGTTCGTCTTAGTCAAGCTGCATTTGCACAATCTTGTTGCGCCGCGTATCGATCAGGTTCAAAGCCCAATTCACTGCAACCACCAATGCATGTGGAGGATCATACCACAAGATCAAGCTTCGCCAAATTGTCTTCTGCCTCTTGCATCCTCTGAAAGAGCAGAAGCGGAGGAGTCGCCATGTTGCGTGCTTCTCCTTGTCATTGAAAGTGATGTCTTTTCACCGAGTCTTCCGTTCAGAAAAATGACCTGCAAAAGCTTTCCATTCCGCCTTTCGGATGAGGGTGACAGAACCACTGACAGTGATGCATCAGTTCTGGCAACTCAGAGCTGAAACTTGCCTTTCTGCAGGTAAGTCTTTGCCTCAGAACTGCGTGCGTTTGACGGAGCCTGCAAACTGTCAACACAAGCTGAAATGCTGAAAATTTAAAGGCCAGTTCTCCGGAATCCACGAACTCTTCAGAAGTCCGCACAAGAGGAAAGGTCTGTCCCGCTGACTGAGGTCATTTGATGCTGATGAGGTTTTCAATACATGTACGAGTTTGACCACCCGTTCTGTCTTTCCACAAGACCAAAACACCAAAGCACCTTTTCCAGTGCACATGTATGACCTGGTTCATGCTGTCGTTTTGTCTGCAAAAGTCGAACGCTGTGATCTTTCAGAGTTTACGAAGTTTTTCTCGTCCACCGAATGATAGATAAGTACAGCAAGCCCGAAGCGACTAAAGTCCACACAGAGCCGCACAAATTGCGGGCTCTCCATCTTCTTCACATCTGAAAGGTGAGGCTGATCAATTCTGCTCTGCGACACTTCACATGATGTTCAGCACTGATTGCTAAGCTCGGTGATTGCTCACATCAGTAGACATAACAGGAAGCCGGAATTTGCATAATTGGTGACTTCTAAGACAAGCTACTCGGCATACAAAGTAGCGGGCAACATGCTCCTCGCAGGCCAGGAAGATCTCTAATGAATCCATTCTGCAGACCTCTGGATTTGTATGCTCTTCACGGAATGATGCTTCTGCTTTTCTCTTCCTGCATCAACGAGTGGAATCAGCTTGAAAATTCGCCAGCGCATCCTGAGCGCTAACAAGGTCTGAGGCCCCGGAACTCTCCTCGCCGTATGAAGGAGTGCCAGCTAATCATAAACACAATATTAAATTTCTTGAAGCAAGCGCCAATTACGTCCGTGTCTTTCGCCGAGTTGATTTAGGATCAATGATAAGAGACAGGTTAATCTGAGGCGCACCTGAAATGATGAAATGGAGTTTCGCTGCAGTTCGATTCATCGCCAACTCCACGTCTCAGCGAATGATAAATTCTCTGCCAAAATTGCCTTGAAACGCAACCAATTTGTCCTGGTGCAGCCGAAATTGCTCACAATCTGGGCTCAAGTAATGCTGCAAAATTGGTGAACATGCCGAGCAAGTCATCCTCCACAGAAGAGCTTTCTGGAACAAATGCCGTTCTTAAAGGCACCTCTCACACTTGATTTGAGACAATATCGACGAAGTGATATTGGTGAGAACTGTCGATGTGACTGACTGACTTCCCTTGATTGCGAAATCTCAGCTGATTGCTTTCTCCGCTACTGCCGCCGGTCAGTCTCTCCTCCTGCAAGTCATTTCTTCAAGAACAGAAAGGAAGAAAATATGCTCGCAGGCCGCCGCCTCTTCACCTCACTAGCATCGCGCAATCTCTGGGTATGATTGCTGCCCTACAGATCCCCAGCATGCAAATTTCTTGAATGTTCTCTGAAAGATAAGCCGTGGATTACCTCGCTGAGGCACTGATCCCAATCTCTGAAACCCGACAGCAAAGGGCAGCTTCATAATTGCAACTGCATCGCGCGCGCAACTCCAGGTAACGAGTTGACGACCTCTACAGTCGCACCTTTCATCAAGATTGTTTGCTTTCAAACAATTACACGTCTCAAAACACATCACAAAGACCAACATACTTTTTTCGCTCGTGTATCATGGCCAAGTTTTGTCTGACGTCAAAGAGGCAAATTTTTCCCTTCACAGGAACGCGGATCCTCGTCGAGATCAATACATCACGTTTTCGACCAAGTTTGAGAAAAACTAAGGCGATTGAAAAGCCAGCAGAAATTATATCAGCCATTTAACGACTGGGCAAACAACGTCAAGACACATCAGGGAATACACTCCCCAGCTTAACTTTAATCAGAATGTGATCGCAAGTAATTACGTGTTGGATCCGCAGTCCTCATTGACTTGATAGAAAACAGCTTAAGCTAATCACGGCATTCTGCATCTAGTTAGGAGATGCTTAAACGGAATAAACTCGATGGCATGGAGATGTTTTATCGACAAAAGGACATCCAAACATTCAGAGGCCTTGTTGAAACCAACAGACGTTGGGTGCATGAAAAATCGGGTTGGAACGTTTCTTCAACAGCTCAACTTACACGTTTCTCGCACAAAGCAAACACACACACAATGCTAAAAACAGCTTCCCTTTCCCCCGGTGTTTTCACCTGGGCACAGACTGCGTGAGCACCTAACATCAGCAGAGACCAGATCTATTTACAATGAAAACTGAAGGTGACGCCTTGTTGAAGGATATGCCATTTTGATAACCCAACTGCACATGACTTGTGGCTGCGCACTTGTGCGGCTATCTGTTCACGTCTCGCGCTATCTGCGTTGCTCGTCTATTAGGCCTCCAGATTAGCCAAGTGTACGATTCACGGGTCGCTACTTCGTACTCACTGACGCTCAGTTGGTTTTGCAGAAAAAAAATCTCAGGGATACAACACAGGTTGAGTTGTTCCGAGTGCAGTCCAATTTCTGCACTTCGTCACATTTCTGCACTGCCATCCCGAGTATCTGTGGAATATTTCTTGATGAGACATCGCAGTCATGCATGCACAATTCCATCCCAGTGAACGTCACACACTAACCTCTCTTCCGCCAGATGCTAATCTTACCTAATCCAGCAACTCACTGATTCCGGCGCACAATTCGTCAGAGTTGTGTCCGTGCCAAGATCACGGGAAATGAGGAGCGCAGACTTCGGAAGCAGGAAGCCACAAACCATCGCCGTTTTTACGTCTTGGCTGGCGACAAGAAACAAAAACACCAAAGTTTTTGCCACACCCACTGTTGTTCACCCTCCTGTCAAGACAACAACGGGGATATGACGAAGGTTTCAAAAAGTCACTTCTATGTTCATTTCCACCAGGAAGAAAGCAGAAGTTTGCTCAACGGAACCTTGAGGCCATGGCTGCAGTTCCTTTTGTGATATACTCGTATTCTGGAACGATTTCGCACGGTGCTCATGAATGTGACGACTTGAATCGCTTTGCGTGACAGGACCACGAAGAATACCGTCCTCGTTTGGAACAAAACTATGTACCCGACGCGCTGCATGGACAGCAACTCTGCAGCATGCCATCAGGAAGGACTTCCGTCAACAACCCAGAAAACAGCTTCTTTTCCCTCATCGATTCCGTGCGGGTCTTTAGTTTGACTTGCATAATCTTCGGATGAACCACAGTAATTTTGGCAAGTCAGTCAAAGGGTGACAGCAGCAGGGGAGAAGAGCAATCGCTGTCGATATGACAGACGCCGAGTAAACGGTTTCCAGGGGTTCCGAAGTTCTTAGCTGCGTTCCAGGGATGATTCAAAGTGTGACCTTTACGTCCGGATGAGTTTGAACGAAAACCTAACTGCTCCAATAAACTTGGCGCTTCAGAGAAACATAAATGCCAAAATTGAAGGCTTCGCAAAAGAGTTTATTGCACATTTTGGTGAGAGCTATTTCTTCCTGAAAACTCACACACATCAATACCCATTATGCTCCACAGTGTGTCAGGGGCATCGCTGAGTGGAATTGGCCGCGTTCGTTTTGTGCGCAGCCGACACGTAATTAAGTTCTGGTCACACTTTTTAACAAAATCACGCAAATGGGCCCCTCGATGCTCATAACAATGAATAGAGGGCCACTAAAACGAGACCGAGGGAGAATTACATCGATATCAATCACTGCGCTCCAGACTGATGTGCAGAGTTCACTGGAGAAAAACCATGCAGAATGGATCCAGTGCTGGAACCACGAAAAACAACAGTCTTGCCAAGAAGGAGAACGCTGTCCCAAATCTGGTCAGCACACACACACACACACACACACACACACACACACACAATCATTCAAAAACAAACACAAAACACGGAATTTAAGAACAAAACACTGAACAAAAAGCAACACGGTCAAGAAGAGGATCCACTCGAACATCAAACCGATCCTATCATAAGTTTGAATCGGTCGAGCAACACTTTCTCTCCAGGTAAGTCAAACCTTGTTCTGTCTGTACTGTAGCCTCACTGCAGGTCTTTCCGAGATCAATAGGTTACATGCTCCGGGATGACCATTGGGTGCTTATGAAAGACGGATGGTGTTGGATCACAGGTCGGAAGTTGATTCATCAGCAGTTGGCGCACATTAATCAGAAGGGAGCGGGAGCCCGGCCGAGTCCAAGGCGTGCGCGCCGCTCATTAGCTGCGGTAGATAAAGCGGAGACCGGCACCCGCTCCTCACCGCCTCCCTCCACAAGATTGCCTCCGGAAGTTGCCCTCAAGATTGTTCAGCTTCTGCAGCTGCTTTTTAGTGTGAGCACAAAAAAAGCGTTGATGGTGGGTGAAGAATGTGATGTCAGTGAAATGAAAACAAATGACAAGATTTGTTTTTGCAATATCGATGCACACCGCAGAAAATAAGCAGTGTTTCTCACCACCCTCTCCACGTAAAGTGCACCGTTTCACCCGCTCCAGACTGCATGACAAACTTTTTTTCTCAATTTCCTCAATTTCAAACTCTTGTCCCTTTCTGCATCAACAGCAGAGCCAGTATCAATTGAACTGTTCGGGACCGTTCCGAAGCTACAGATACCAGAAGAAAGGTCTCACAGAATTGAGCTGCCGCACTGCTCACCACCAGAGGAACTTTGCTGAATTCGCCCTAAAACCAAGCGCAGTGAGTTGTTGCACCACGGTGATGAGCAGATCTGCGGCGACGGCACAGAAAGGTCTGCAGTTCAACTTTGCCACCAAATCGAAGTGTTTCTGCAGAGTCCCCTCCCCGCGTCACAGTAATCAAACCAAGATACCGTGTCCAAAGTGAAAGTGCATGACGAAAGCTGGGCTGTTTTCAGTCCAACAACCATCTCTTCTCAGTGGAACCACTTCCGACTTCGAGGTTCACCACACGAGTGCACGACATCTCCTGCACAAGCTTCTCAAACGAGGAAGATGCTGAAACCTGTCCTTCGGGATATTGAATGAACTTTTCCTGGCTCAACGACAGCGATCTAACGACGCAACTCAAGACACCCAGACAACGTCAATCCAATGTCAACCTGTGCAGAACAAGCTTTGATTTCTGACTCGAGTGACACACGACCACATTTGGAACGAACCGCCCAAGACTTTGGCGGTTTCTCAACGGGGGCGAGTGGTTGAGCATTGCCTTGTGTTGCGGTTTTCACTTTCACAGCTTGGCGCGCAAGACGCGGGATCCTTCGACGCAGCGATGTTTATGCACCTTGTAAGTGAGAGATCCGTCGATCCCTGGTCGACCCAACGACAGACAAGAGGCGACCTTGCCTTTTAACCGGTGCTCGACAGCGCGCAACCACCGGATCAATCCCGCGCCACCGCTGCCTGCGGGAGGCTCAGGCTGCTTCCAGCCGAATTATCATTGTTTACCAGCTTCAGAAGAAAACACAAATGGGCTGAAACACACACAAGTTAGCATGCATCTGGTGTCATGCATTTGCAGGTGACTGACCTTTTCCTCTCCAGCACGGTGGCTGTGAAAGCGCCAACCCTGGAACAGCCGCGACACAACCGTGTCAGTGAAGGCGGCTCCTTCCCCTGCGTGGGAAGAACCCGCAATTTACTTGGCTTCAATTGAGTTGGCTTCAGGAGGATCCACTGATAGCGATAAAACTTGGAATCCTTTCCACGACCACGGAAAGTTTCCCTTATCTCGAAACCTTCTGCCTGCAGAGTCTGAGCAGGAGAAGATTTTGTTGTACAAATCAGTATGCCTCCAATGACTTTGTTTCCAGACAAACAAATTTGCCACTGTGAAACCAATTCCAACGAAACTTCGGAATCCGCCGCGTGTGCTGTTTTTTCCGAAGGTGTCATGTTCGCTGACAGCCAAAAGGCCACGCGACTAGGGGGTGGGGTGGGGGTGGGGGGTTCACCCACCATTGAAAAATTTGGGCGTCACCTGACATCACATTTTTAAATGTCAGGTGATCCCGCTACCCCCGTCGCAAAAATGTCAGGGTCACGTGACCTTTGGTGGGTTGGGTGCGGGTGATAGGTTCCGGGGTCGCAACATTGAAGCAAAAGCAAAAGCAAAAGCACCACAACAATGCACCGCAGCTCCGGTGAAAACAACCTGCGCCGGGCAACCTGCAGCGTTAACGATTCTGTCCACAAATTCGGGGCATCTGTGTTTATCCTCTTTTGATACTTGTCATATTACTTTCTCCACACCGAGCAACAGGAAATTGGGAAGTCCGGTTCGACCAGGCAGCACAGGAAATTAGAGCAGAGCCAATGACACTGCAGAATAGATCTCGCTTCCCTTCTCGCTTCACAAACGGAAATGTTATTGTCCCCCATCTGTCAGAGTGCTGGACAGAATCGACATATGTCAAGGCACAACGTCCGGGAGTTGACGAGAAAGAACTGAGCTGCGGTGTGTGACTTCAGATCCAACACACGCAACACTGAGGATTGTTCTCCTGCTTTCAAAATCTGGTTCGGGGTTGGGACAAAGAACATGTACAGGCACCGGAGTGTATACCTGATCGAGGCATGCAAAATAGACAACGTATAAATTGCTGATATGCTTTGTTCTGACAGCTCAACCCTGGCTGCTCTGTACAACCTGGCAACTGGAGGAGTGTTGAGTAATGAGAGAATCATTCCTTTGGAGCATATACATTCTCCAAATGTCTGCTCCTTATCTCCAACCTATTGCTCCGAGATTCCAAATTTACACCGAACTTAAGCAGAAGGTACAGGTGAACAAGATGCGGAAAATCAATTATTTACAGGTGGCCACCCAAAAAGAATCCAGAACATCAACGTCGATTCATGGTTTTGAAATTCTCAACTTCGCAGGTCTTTCAGTTGAAGGTTGTAAGTTCGTTGCAAAGTACGATGAACCCTGAACATTGGTGCAAAGGTGATTTCTGTGCCGTGCACTTGTTCTGAATGCACACGTTCGCAATTCCCAGAACAAACGTTGGTCAGTACACGAGTCAGGAACTCCCACAGTAGTCCACAAGGGCTTTGGTCAGAACCTGAGTTTGTTGAACCTTCAACCCAGGCAAGGATATCACCCAGAGGTGCAACTTCTTTTGTTTACTATACACAAAACTACCAGACAACATATCCCGCTGTTGATGCGCAACAACAAAGTCGGAGGGAAAGAACAACCACTGTTTGTTTTCCCCGAGCGACACAAAGCAAACACAGCTATTTGAGACGTAACTTCAGAAAGTGGATTTTGATTGTTGTTGCAGAGATAGTTCAGGTCGAGCGAACCCGAGGTGTACGACTCGTGCGCTGGAAAGGTCGATTCTTCTCTGTTCAAAGGTTGCAAGCAAGGTTCTCGTTGAGACGATCTCTTTGAGGACCAAGCCATGTGCAGCTGCAACTTCAACGAGGCCTCGATTTTCCGCGATAAACTCACAGCCTTCCAATTTTTGGCTGTTTGACTTGCCAAAGCGGCGTTGGCTTGCCGACTGTGAACAAGAACCCCTCCAGCTCACAAGTTTGTTGTGTACCGTGCTTTCACCTACTTCTCCGAGCTTTAGAACGCCACGCGCACACGGTGAAGAAAAGACACTGATGATGACCACAAGCCCTAAGCCGATCAAACATCATTGCTTTTGTTTTGTACATCTCCCAACTGCCAAACCAGTGCAGCGGACTGGGTTACAACCCGAGAACGCGCACGCGCCGTGGCTTGCGCGAAGAGGCGAAGAGGCTCACGCAAAACCTTCCAATCTTCTCGGCGGAAGGATCCGAGCACGGTTCATCACCCGCGGCAAATTGACAGCGCCCTCCGCTCCTCGCCAGGGCTACAAAGCGCCCTCCGCAGTTGGTGTTCAATGCCAAGTTACATTTGGTATGTTAATGTTGCCAGGAGAATGCACCCCGCGGTAAGGACTATGCCTTGATCGTGCGCTCCGAAAGACAACCCCAAGGTGAAAGTGTAAACAAGTTCCCTAATTACTCTCCGCGTGGCACCTGCTTCCATCCAACAAATCTCATCCTCTATCTCAGGTAGATTTCATACTTCAATTGTGAAAAAGATTGCCCGTCCGACAAAACTTCCGGAGGCGAAACTTCACATTTGCGGACGAGTTGGGCTGAAGGTATCTGCACTTCGTATCAATGCAGTTCGCAGCTGAAAGAGAGTTGCTTGGAATCGAGTGCGCGTGACAGACAGACAGACAGACAGACAGACAGACAGACAGACAGACAGACAGACAGACAGACAGACAGACAGACAGACAGACAGAC
>JAAUXT010098968.1_pt1 | contig 32398 bp, 26 predicted proteins | sample 7278171 | NCBI WGS metagenome assembly JAAUXT01 (sample SAMN14350112, study PRJNA611818) | marine sediment metagenome | isolation source: surface marine sediment (1.8m) | place: French Polynesia: Moorea | collected 2018-08
AATTGAGTGCAATAGAAGCTCCCGAGAGATTTAGTTTCAAAACGCACAGCCCACAAATTTTGCGACATGCCGAAAATCACCGCGACGTCCAAATTTTGGACGTTATGTTTGTTCTTTTGGGTTTGAAGCACATGTGCCCTCAAGGGACATCGCACGATTATGTTTGCGGTGAATCTCTTCAACAGACAACGAACTGTCATTCGTTGAGCAAGATCACGCCGAGAACTTTGGGTTCCATCATGAACCCAATCAGTTTTAACTGGACAATCTTTGTTTCCTTTTCTCGAAAAAATGTTTTGAGCTTGTTCTGGCCCCGACATGCATGCAAGCAACATAAACCCCAACATACTCGAAACTGATCTTGCTATCATCATGCAGGTGAAATGAATGAGTGGGTTCTTGGTCACGCAAGGGACTTTCTGAATTGCCAAGATCGGTAACTGTGCCACTCTCAAGTTGCCCAATTTTGTTTTTGTCTGGGTCTTACTGTTTTCGAATGAAGACTCTTCCAGAGTGTTCAAGTTCACTTGTTTTGATCTTGACATGAGAGAAACTCATGGCAGTATCAGCTGCAGTTGCTTCAGTATCCACTGACAACGAATGTTGTTGCCAAGTCTCAAGTACTCATTGCAACGTCTGTCTGTCCTCAGACTGCCTCAAAACAGCTCGGGTTGTTCTTCCAGAGTTAATGTCTCACACACGCAGCCAGACTCTTTTGTGACCAAAACCAGAACGGAACAGAATGAGGTCAGAGCTGGCGTGGTTTGTGACAACATCTGGTGAGAGGTGATGCTGTTTGGTTGTTCGAATGAACGGCTTTCCGTGGCAAAACACCTGTAATGCAGTAGAACAAAAACACCCTGACTGCCAGGCAGCACCACGAATCAGCAGAAACTGAATTCCTATCAACAGACGTTTTTGTCAAGAGAACAGCCACTTCTTGGAGCCCATTGGCACGTGAAGAATGTCATGTTCTGCTCCTGCAGGTTCTGTGAGCGTACAACTCAACAAACAAATTGCATTTGAGTTTCTGTCGTGAGAAATTTGTTCCTTGAAGAGCTCTAATTTAACCTGACAATTACGAGTAGAATCGACCGAACACTTGGCGGAAAAGGAAGAACAGAACTATTGAACCAGAATTGATTGTGGTTGGTGCAACCTGTCAAAAAATTTTGTGTTTGTTGACTTCTCTTGTCCCAGCAGCTGTCTGCCTGCCTGTCTCTCATGGGTGGCGAGCGCTCTCAGTTTCTCACAAAAAGTTACGACGCAATAATCTACGAGCCAACTGTTGAGAACAGGGTTGTTGATCCTGTACACAGTGAGGCCTGAAGTCTTCCTTGATGTCTCTCGAAGGTTCTTTCTTGGTGGCTTCATCTATGGACAGATCTGGGACGTACTTGTGCTGCTGTTGGTGGCAAAATGTGCACAAGCAAAGACCCCGGAACAGCCCTGACTCACTCACCGATGGGACCTTTGGTACATCAGGACCTCTGTGGGCGCAATTCTGAACTCAAAGCTGTGGGAGGCAAATCACAGCTTCCTGGATGAGAAGCAATCCGCCAGGTTTTGGCAGAAAGTAATCCCTAAACAGCTTCCACAAGTTCTGTGGTGTTGTTCCGTGGCAGCTTTGTGCCATGGCAACAATTTTCAGTGCATTTGCGTCAGAGGTTGGATGGACTTGCAAGAACTGGAGTCTGCGTCGTCATTTCTCTTCAACAAAATCCAACAAAGGAAGCAATGTCTAAAATACGAAATTTACTTTTCAGAGAAGCCCACCCCTCGTAAGACCAGTCAACAGAAATTAAGGCATTCGTTGTCACTGAAAACAATTCACCTCAGGCAGGAAGGGGAAGAAATACCTCACGAGCCGTAAACATTGCCTTGTACTCGTACACTCAGCACTTGTCTTCTTTTCCTGACGCTGCGAGCTTGATTGTCCACAATGACAAGAAAAGATTGGATGATGCCCGTGTTTTTGTTCTGGAGTGTACGTTTGTGAATGTAATTCGCGCGACAGTTGTCAAAACACTCAGAATGGAGGCTTCAAACGAGTCGGCTTGAGAGCGGCGAGTGAGCAGATGCGCTGCAGCCTCACGCCCAGACGTGAGTGGTCAAAAATAACAGTCGTGGAAATTCATTGTGAGCAACATATAACTGAGAAAGACAAGAAGCAAAGAATAAATTGAAAATTAACTCATGGTTCAGCGGGTTACGTTCGAGTATTCACGACCGACGAGAATCGTTTGTTTACTTCTCTTCACCTTGTGTGTGTGTGTGTGTGTGTGTGTGTGTGTGTGTGTGTGTGTGTGTCTGTACGTGTGTGTGTGTCCCTGCTTGACTGCGTGATACGTGTTCAGAACTTTTGGCTTGTTTGCTCTCTCCGTCTCTGTTTCCCTGCACCTGTTCTCCAGAACAGACATCCTGGTCTTTACTCGTACAAGGATTCTCTGGCCTTTCGCTCCAAAAGAAACCCACAGGCGTGAATAAGACTCGCTTTGCCGTTCTGTTTGCGCGAGGTCGGCGGGTGCTGCTCACCGGAAACATCCATCCCGCCCCCTGCTGCTCATTTCTCCGTCTGTCCGTTCCGCCGTGAAAAACTCGCGATGCGAAGCGACCTCAAGAGGAGAAGGCGTGCGGGTGCGCTTTGCAGCACGGGATCCTCTGTTCAACTGTGGTTTCGTGGGTCAGTTGACTCGAGCCTCAAGCAGAACAACATTCAGAAGAAAACACACTTGAACAGAGGCACTTGAACATCTGAGTCGCGGAGGCTGAAAATTTTGTGCGTATCTTGGTTGATCCACTGCGTGACGCAGTGAATGCTTTGATGGTGTGAGCATCCAGGCTGATGTTCGATTTCCAGAGGGTGTAATGGTCATTCCTTTGGTTCATCAACCACCTCGGCATGTGGTGTTCACAAACACTCAAGGGGTCAGGTGAGTGTGGGTTTCTGAGAAGAGACCGGCGCCAAAAGTGAGGGGATTCAGCTCGAAAACCTCCACATTTATTTCCGAGTTGCGCCAAAGTGCTGTGGTGGTTTTATCAGCACTTGGACCCTGGAACAAGGTTCAACGAAATGATTTGCTCTCTGCAAATTCCCAATATTTCAGAAAATGCAATGAACACTCAGGCTGAGAAAAGGACCCTTTGAACGGTTCTGTTGGTGAACATTTTGTTGCGTAACCTCACGGTGCAGGTAACAGTCTCCGTGGTGATGGATCGCTGTTTTCTGTGAAAATTTCTCAGGGAACCGGGAGTGCTCACAGGTGAATATCCATCTTTTCTGCTTTGCAATCCATCTTCAACACCACGAGGCTTTCTGATCTCCGGAAAATTGAATGGTGTGCAGACTTTAGGCGTTCATGAATGGCACGGTGCTATTAGAGGAGAGCGTAAACCGCGATGGTCGCCTCCATTCCGTGAGGTTGTCGAAAAAGCAGATGGTGAAATGACGAGAACATTGGAGATAACGCATGTGTTTGTGTGTTTTTCGTCCTTTCGTTTGGGACTTCAGAGCTCTTTTGAAAATGAACAAAGACGAACAGACATGGATTCAGGGACAAGGTACTGACGATAGCCACAGCCATGCAGGCGGCTTCTCTTTCTCGTTTGGCTCACACAATTTGCTCCACGCTGTGTTTGGTGGTGTGAGAATGATGTATCATTGTCAGAGACCCGAGGCGAAGGGTCAGACCGAAGTATTGCTGAGTCAGCAGTTCCAGGTCGACAGCCCTGACGGATACCCAGATCGCTCCGTTACGTCAGGGATGTTTTCGCCTTTTAGCTGCTTCACTGAATCATTGTTGAACCATTGTGCAAAATCGTACTTCTATTGTCGAACGCTTTGTTGCATTTCCGTTGTCCAAGGCACCGTTGTGTGCTTCCGACATGCCTTTAAAATCAGCCTTGACAACAATTCTGTGTCTTGCCCGTTTGCACACCCAGCCACCAGAGTGGATGGAATTCCGTGTAGAGTGTAATCGTCTTTGTTTTGACGGTGCTCGGTTTATCATCGTCCATCTTGCCGTGATATTGGAAGATTTTCCGGAGGACGATAGCATCTGCAGCTCATTTACCTGTCATGCTGAGATTGTTTGAGCTGTTGTTGCTCTTGCAGCGAAAATAGAAATCTTGAAACATAATTGACGTCAACGATTGAAAGTTTCTGAAGTCCAAAACAAGATGTCAGAAATAGGCGACGTTCACAGGGATGCTGCAAACACTGCACGTGAACGCAGGCAACGTTGTGCTGTGCTTTCAGCACAAGAGCGTGAGATATGTACTGCAGTGTGGTAGAAAGTTTTTTTCTTTGTATTTTGCTATCCAAGCTCAGGCGTCCCCTGTCCTACGTGTGTCCTGTCCTGTTCCAGCCACGCCCACCCCATGCACCCTGACACTCAACATGTGGCATCTTAGCCTGAAAACATCCTTCGTCCCCCATCCCGTCGCACCCTGTTTCAGAAATTGCTCGACACAGCAGTTTGATCTTGGTGGCTTTGGAGTCATGTTGGATGACAGATCTATACCTTGTGCCAACATCATTGCTGGGGAAGAAAGCATGTTCAACATGTTGCTACTGACAACACGATGGGAACATCACATCGCAGTTGCCTTACGCACTGCATTTATTCCAGGAGGCACGACAAAAAGTGAATGGTACATGGGACCATGCTGGATCCTCTCCATGGTGTATCTGAGTGAATTGTACAGGATCTTTCCCACACGCGTGTGCTCCCATGGCGCGCTGTTGGCAAACAAGCTTCCGTGGCTCTTCCCCATCCATTGTTCTGTGACCCACTTTGGATCAGATGTTTTCTTGCACCACACAAGTGTGAGATCCATGTTTCGGAGGAGAGGGAATCCTCTTCGTGGTCCTGCAGTTGTCGACATTGCTGTTCTTCGTGATCAGATCAATCTCTTTCACCCAGTGTGTGTGAGGACATCAACGGCGGGAAGTATTTTTTCCGTTGTGTCAGGTTCAAGATTCTTGTACCATACCGAGTCTGGGCCACAAACCAGCCTTCCTTCTGTTGGTTGTGAAAGGGAGCTTTCTTCATGTTTCACTCTTTCGGAGCCTCAAATGTGGTCTTCTCATCTTGTCATTTCTGCAGAGCACAGATCCGGTCGTCTTGTCTGATCCAATATGTCTTCTTTCTGTCTTCATCTTTCTGCATCTCTTTGGCAACTTTCATTGCAGCACGTCTTGATTCTGTGTCCATGTGGAGCACAGTTGGAAATCAACGAGCGCGTATTTCTTTTGCTTTCATAACCCTTCGTCCGCCTTCGCCCATTTTCCGCCTGGCCCGTGTGTGTCCGTGTGTGCGCCCACTCCGCCGCGGTGCTGCGCTGTTGCGGTGGCGGCGGCGCCTTCCTCCTCGCGCGCTGGCGCTGCGCAATGCGTGGCTGGTTGGTTTTGAAATCCCTTCGCCGGACGTTGCCGTGACCTTTCCTTACACAGAGGAACTACAAGCCTTCCCTCGTTCGTTCCATCAGCGTGAGTATACGCACTGCACTGAGAAGTTCGTTTCGTTTGCTAAGTTTGACCCGACGTGACCATTTTGCACGTTTTGAAAACTTCTTTTTGTGCGAGTTCAGAACATAACAGGAAATTTCTTTCAAACATTTGATGCATGCCGAAAATAGTCATTTTGTTTCTGCCAGTCACTTTTTGAAAGAATGCAATTTTTAGCACAGATTTTTCATTTTTTTTCGGGAAAAACCTTTTGTGTATCAAGGAGCTGAAGAAAGTAAAATTCAGTAATGTTATGTTTGACTCCATTTGTGGGTGTGTTGTGCAGTGCGTAGATTCCAAACAACAGAGACATTTGACTGTCATGTGCGCGCGCGGTGGCCTGCGTTCTTGAGTTTGGAATAGATTTTAACTCTTCCACACAAAAGAAGGAGCTCAGGAGGCAGATCTTTTTGACCTCAAAATCCGTGCAGGACACCGAAGTTTGTGTGTCTTTTGTGCCTCAAGGTAGCAAAGGAAGTCATCACTGCAGATGATTCACGTTTCCAAGTTTTGTGTCGTCCACGTGCATCATTTTGTACGAAATTAATCTTTTTGTTCTGTGAACCTTGCAGGATCCCACAAAGCTGAGTTCATCGAAGCGGAGCCTGAGAGTGAGTAGCCTTTGGACAGAGTACAACAGATTCAGTGATGCAGATCTGCGAAGAACATACTGAGGCCTTTGGTCACTGCTCGTTGGTCCTCCAACAAATTTCTTCTCTCAAAAGCAGAACTCTGAGTTCGGATTGACCAAGCCAGTTTGTCCTCTGCAGAACTGCATTGTTACAGTCAGGCAAGGTTCCCATTGTTTTTTGGTCTGGTCCACAGCAGTTTTCTCTGCTTTCTTGGTTGTAGGTTCTGCACCCATTGCATGCAGTTCTGAGTGGACACCAGAAACAATGGACAGTCTTGTCTCGAACTGCAAAAGACCACGCTGAAGATTCATTCATTGGAGTTTCGTGTTCTGATTTCGTTTTCAGATTTCAACTTCTTTTTCGTTTTTAGAATCAAATTGCCATTTTGAATGAGCTTTGCTCGAAGGTTGGTTTCTTCTGTGGATGGCTGGTCAAAATGGTCAATTTTACAGTTTCATTCGCTCAGTTGATTTGTTTCAGAGTCCGTCTTTTTTCATTTAATTGTTTCTTTCTTAGTTCCTTTCTTCTTAATTTGCTAGGGAAAAGTTTTAGAAAGACACAACCGTGAGGTTTTGCGCTGGGGACTCCAATTCAGCAGCTTCATCCAACAAATCGGTGATCTTTGGACCTGACATAAATGACAGAAACAACCCTGACTGCAAACTCAGCTATAGTTTGTGCCGGTGGTCAGAATGTCTTGAAGGTTTCAAGACCACGAAATTGGGGCACCGTCCACCACAATGGCCCAGGAGGGAGGAGAGAGAAAGTTCCCCCCCCCCAACAGGCGTGTCATAAAATGCCTCAGAAGTCAAGTTGATGACATCTGTCTGCGGAGTGAAATGTGAGCCGTTCCGGATGCAGAATATTCCACACGATTCTGAGCCGCAAGCAAAACGTTGTCGGCGCATTCCTCGCTGACGAAAGCTGACTGCGCCCCTGAACGTTTCCCACCCCTTTCACCTCTCCGGCTCAACAAATTAACAGTGGAGGCTCCCTTCACAGTTGGACGTTGTTGATCACACAACGCCGTCCTCGCAGCGCAACACGAACCTTGACAGCGAGCTCGAACAAAATTTACGCCGGACGTGGAAGCCAAAATGATTTGAGTTTCGTTTTTCAATGTATCCTTTCAATGGGAGGTTGAAGTGCAATACTCTCGGTTGTTTGATCGTTGCCTTCAAGGATGTTGCCACCACCGCAATGCAAAAAAGGTTTTCTCTGCTTCTCCTTGGCTCCTACACCCAAACATCTCGACGAGGAACGAGCCAAGAGAAGCCCCAATCGAAAACCCCTCAAAAATTGGTGATTTTGAGATTTTACTGGAATGAAACATGCAGGCAGGCCGTGGGGTCGAGTGAGACATTCAAGTTTTCATTCTCAGACAAATGGAACTTTGTTGAGCCAAAACAGAAGGGACACTTTACAGGCTGAAATGTCCCAACAGTTGTCCAGAGAAGGAAAATGGACCAGGTGCACAACTGCAGATCCAACACATCAGTCAAGATTTGTTGAGCTGCACTTTTCGCTTGGATTCATTGCCTTTGAAAAATGTACAGCAACTGCGGTTCTCACAGCGTAATTTTCAGCCCCTTTATCTTCAGAACTTTTCCACACCAGTTAGGTTCCGAAGGAATGCCATACCCTCTCAACAAACTGCGCACAGACATCCTTTCTCTGGTCTCAGTGAGCTCGGTTGGGCCCCTTTGGCGATCAAAACATAGGAACCGGGTTCAGATTTGACAGCGCAAGGTTCAAGCTGTGGAGGCCACTTCACCCTCACTTATGCTGAAGACTCCTGTGCTGCAACTTCCAACCTGTACTTAGAAGTTTGTAAACAACTTTTTGTTTACTTGTTGAACATTGATCATGTGATTCAACCCTGAGGATTCAGACACAGCTTCGTGGCTTTCTTGCTCGGATGAGCCAACGATTGTTGATCGGGGGACCAGGATGTAACAATGTAACTCAGTCAATTAGCTGGGCATTTATCCCGGGAGTATCGAGTGATGTTGTGTTGGAACAGAAGCAGAGAATCAGTCATTCGGAAGAAAACTTTGGAATATCGATGTTTGTCTGTTGACCTGCCTTGCTGTGGAAGACTTCGATTGTGGATTTGAACCATGGGAAACAACCAAGGATCTGGGGGTTACAGACCCCAGAGGTCTGGCAGATACAAGGTTTGCACGTTCTCAGCTTCGTTTCACAAGGACACACGAACTTTTCAAACAGTTCTCTTGGACACTTGCGGGGACGACCTTGGCGCGTTGCAGTTGCATCAAGGACGCAGTCAAATCAGGATTTGTGCCTGTCGCACCTCATTTGCACCCAGCACCTGTGTATTCATGCTCTTTTACCCATGCAGCAGAACCAGAAATTACCATGCAAAGAAAATGGCACGCATCACCTGGCAAAATTTTGCTTGAAAATTATGTGCATCGTTCCACTTGTTTCCTTGTTCTGTTTCGTTTTTCTGCACAATTTCATTTGGCCTCTTCTCACGCACCGTGCACTTTGTCTCTTCAGTCTGGCAGCAGCAGTGCAAGTTTGGGCCGATCCTATGGATACGGTGGATCTGTAAGTCCAGTTCTCTTTCCCCTCTTGAAACCCCAAACAACCGCAGTGTTCAACGCTTCATTCGTGTTTGTGTGCGTCCGCTATACTCTTCTAACTTCGGTATTTTCAGTGATTCTCAAAAACCGAATGTCACGAAATCAAGTTGTGCACGATGCTTGTTGATCAAGGCCGCACAAAGTTTTCCTCTTGGAAACGCAATAGATTTTCACTGTTTCTTCTTTCCAATGACAAGCAAACCCCCACCCCCGAACAGTTTGTTGCCCACTTCAACAGGGGATTTACGCGTCCGGACACTGCATTTCCTCAGCCTCACTGCACATGCATGTGATTGTTCTTGCTCGTACAGTGCTTGTGCAACTTGGCAGTCTGGGTGAAACAATTTTTCGACTGCCCGAGAAAGTGGGTTTGAACAAAATTGTGTTTGAAAGGTTTGCATGGAAATCTTCAGAAGCCAAGGGAGCGGCCTAATCACCATCAATCCGATCTCTCATATGTCATGCTGTTAGTTCTTGGCACAATTCTCCAGGTATGCAGACAGTCTACTCTGCAACATTGTGACTCGGTGTACGTATCACACAAGAACCTGTTGCTCTGATTTGTCTCTTCCTCCCAAAATCTCGCGTAACTTCTGAGATGCACGAACACCAAACAATTCAAAATGCGGGGCTTGATTGTACGATCGTGTGATTCCAGCACGCGTTGGGTCACTCACACAGAGCTGCTGTGAAATCACGTCAACCAGTTCACATCACATCCTGAGTCAAGAACGGCTCCCGGACATTGGTGAGGGTGGGAGGGCTCCAAGAAGGATACTTCCTACTGACGTCAAGAACCCGCAGTTGGTTCATCCACGTCCAACAAACAGAATCCTGGTGAAAGTCGATCCACCTCCGATCACTCAAGCGAAATAATATTTCCCGACAAAATATTTGTCACTTTGTAACAAAGTGTTTCCATTCATCTTTGTTAAATTGTCATCTTGAAAAAAACACACCTGCAGATATCCATCCATGCAGCTCAAAATCAAAAGTGTCAGAGTTCACAGAAGCCGGCGAGGTGTTGATGATTCGTGCTGAATGACTGATTCCCTTGCTTTGCAACACGAACTGGTTTGGAAAAAGGTGCTCGCGTCGAAGGATGAGGACAAACCCAAACACTCTTGTGTTGTGTTCGACCAAGTCAGGCAAGAGTGGAAACCAAGAACTGGCCCACAGCTTCTCACTCGTGGCAAGAGACCCACGGTCATGACCCAAAGGACTGACTCTCCGACACCACAGGAACAGAAACCCCCCTGATTTTGAACTTGATGTTGACACAGACCTTTTTCTATATATCGGAGATGGAAACACCGAAGCGTGTTTTGTGCCTGAAAAATATGCAGTGTACGAGGTTACATCCACAATAAACCTTTCGCTCGTGATATCTCTGGAGTCGTTGACCCAAAAGAAGTGATTTTTGGGAATGTCTTTCTGCATGAATGTTGCTCAGTTTACATAAAGCGTGATCATGTAGGGGTCAACAAATTTGTCACTATGATTGATTGAATCAAGTTAGGTAATTGATTTTGACTTTTGGCACACAACCTCACAGAGATAAGTATGAGTGGATCTTCTTCAGATCAGAGTCAAGATGTTTCTACTATGGATTTTGTTGTTAATTCTTGTGAGTTTTGCTGAGGTAAAATGTCTCCTGAAGGAACTCACTCCAGAATAGTGAACTGAGGCAATCTGTAACATAGCAGTTAGTTAGATAGCAGAAATGTGTGAAAGCTGAATGAGCTTACTTTGAAGGAAAAGACCTTGATGTGGATCCAGTAAAGGCAGAAGAGGAACCAGAGACAGACTCTGAATCAACATTGGACAGTGATCAACAAGAGTCAAACTTTGTTCCACAAGTTTCCATCGATGATTACAGACAATCCCACAACTGAAATTTGATTAAATGTCCTTGTAAATTTTTTGTATCAATATTAAAGCACCCATTTCCATAAGTAACAGAAGAAATTTTGTCTTTCTTGGAAGAGATATCACGATCAGAAGGTTTATTGTGCATGTGACCACGTATCTTGCTGCACATTGGAAAAATGATCACATTTTTCTGGGGAAAGAGTGGACTTGATGCCGTCCTTCCCCGGTGTAACAAGGCTCAAAAACAAGAAACACGGGAAAGGAACACCATTGGTATTTCTTCTGGATCTTCTCTTTGGTTGACCTGATTTGACGCTGAAGTAATCTGCGTCCAAAAGAACCGAGGTTTGCAAAGTGGCACAAGCAGAATCCCTTTTCATTCAAGCAACCTATTCAAGATTCGTTTTGAGTACTTTGTAATCCAGCAGCAAGTGCAGAAAATTAGACTCAGAACCAGGCGAGTGTTTCCTGTGAGTACTGCTTTGAGTAACGCAGCGAAAAGCACTGATTTATTTGTATTTTGCTTCAGCTGCACCTAGGAATCTGAAGCAGAGTGCATAGGCAGGCTGAGTGCAGAAGGTCGTTCTGACTTCCATTTTCAACGTTTCATTGGCCACACAACTGTCCAAAAAAGACTGTCTCTCAAATCACTTTTGGTTAGCAAGGGAGTAATTCTGGGAAAGAAAGGACACGTTCTCGGTGGATTTCTCCGCTTGGAGCACTGAGGACAACTGAAAAGCGTGTGAGTTTAGTTTCCGAAACCGATTTGGTGTTTTGCCTGTTTCACTCATCTGAACAATTCACTGTTCAGCAGATTGGAGCTACATTGCGGCCCATGTCATGGCAGGGTCATTATGTGATCGAAACCCCACCTCAGCTTCAGCCCAAACCGTGCGTGATCTTGCAGATGATACCAACATGTTGTAAGGCTCACTCCACGTTTCCAACCTTCAAAAGAAATCGTTTGAACCAGCGACAAAGCTCTCTCACACGGACACAAAAATAACAGCGCACAAGCTTGTCGGAAAGTGCATCGACAAAGAATCTGCAGGTTATCAAGAGAACCGATTGCGGACGGACGGGTATTTATCTCAGTGACAGGAGACCTTTCCCCTCCCCTCGCCGAGCCAGGTGAACTGAACCTGTGAAGCGGGATCAACGGGATCAAAGGTGCCAACCCCGAGCTGTTTGATCTGGCCTTGATCTTGCGTGCACCAAACCGTGGCACGAAGACACTTTGCAACGTGGATTTGAACCTGCATTCGCAAGTTGAATGTGTTGATTTCAGAAAAGGGTTTGTGTTTGAATATTTTCTGAACACTGTGCAGACGTAGACGTTGTGAACAATTTTGTTATTTTGTTGTAAACGTGAACTCTGAAACATTCAAGGTGTGGAAGCCTGATTGAAATGTCGCACGGCTGTCAGACTGACAGAAAGCTCAAGTGAAAGCAGTGATTATGTATTGGACATGGATTGTTCTGCTCAGCGTTAATGAGTTAATGAACTGTCGACAGGTGAATCTCAAACCAATCTTCTACTTCTCGCTCTATGACAAATGGGTGTGAGGTGAACTTTCGGGCCGCGCGATTTGCAACCGACAATGACGAGTTTTAGCAAGTAACATTCCGTGCAGTGCTCCAATTGCCAGATCACTTCCACAAATAACCGCATTTGCACTTCAGAGCCAATGACAAGTGACCAGATGGTTGCTGATCTGGACATTGGGACACGTCCGAAAAAGCAGCGGACGTATAAATTTGTTGCAAGACCTCATTCTAGTCAGCGTCCTGTATGTGAGACAGTTTCCCGTGAGTGAGTGAGTGAGTGAGTGAGTGAGTGAGTGAGTGAGTGAGTGATTGAGCGAGCGAGTGAGTGAGTGAGTGAGTGAGTGAGTGAGTGAGTGAGTGAGCGAGTGAGTGAGTGAGTGAGTGAGTGAGTGAGTGAGTGAGTGAGTGCGTGAGTGCGTCTGTGAAAGGCATACAAGATGGCACAGCAAAATTCTTGCTCTTGCACTTGAAACTAGCCACAATTGCCGCTTTCAACATGTGTTACTCGTATAACGCACGTCTGCATGAATTTTGCCACTTCGCTGTTTTTGTGGGAACGTCCATCACCTTGATGCAGTGCAACAACACAAATCTAATCTGTCAAAATGAGAGTCAAACGAAATGAGCAAGGACAAGGAAATATTTACAGCAACCAGAAAACTAAGGATTCTCCGGGAGGTACAAAACGCAGCACGTATCGTTCTCAAATTGAGTATCACTGCATGCCAACGAAGTTTGAGTTGAGTTGGCACCGAAGCAGGTTGGAATAGTTCTTGAGGGAAGGTAGTTCCTGCAGACTAAAGTTTCACAGTGAAACATTTGCCTGTGGTCCATGACATGGTGGCTACACACTGTCAGAGCCTTGTCGTTCGCTGCAGATAAAGGTTCAGGGTTGCGGTGAATTTATGCAACTTCTCCAGGTTAATGAGTTGGTGAGAAAAGGCCTTTGGCCATGAACACTCAGTGAGTTTGGTTTGTTACTGTGTTTCCAGTGTCAAGTGCATAAAAACAACCATCTGGAGTTCGGGTCCCGTGATCAGAAAAGTTCGGCTTTCACGCGCGAAACTCGTCGTGCAACAATCTTCTCAGATGTCTTTGCTTGGTCAGGGCTCGCGATTTGATTGTGATTGTAGCATGGCAATAGAACAAGACGGACCACGAGATGTACCAAAACAATCTAGTCAACTTGTTCGAGTTTCACTGGAAACTTCTTTGGTTGTTTGGTTGGTTGCTGACGGGCTTCCCCGTTTGACGTGGACGATGACTTCTGGCTGCTTTTCTGTTGATTGATCTTTGTCCTTGTCAGAAACACAAAGATCATTTTGTTCGTCAAAGGAGATGTTGGACAAATATTTTTTTCATTTTTGCCAAATTGTAAAGAATGGGGGTGAAATGGTGCGTTCTCGTATCTGGTTAAAATACCAAATGCTAATCGCACGCCACACAGATCACAGTGGCTGCCCGCTCAGGTGAACTGCGGATCCTCACCCTGCAGGTGCGTGCAAAACAGCGGTCGCCTCACGGTGGCTCGTGAATCAGACGCGAGATCTACTGAAGTACGTGGCGTTGTGTAGGAAGACGAGGAGAGACCAAACTCCCAGAACATCAAAAATTGACTGCTTTGCAGTTTGATCTTTTTTGACCACTCAGTGCGTGCTGCAGGCTCGCAAACAGAAAACTGTTCACACTTTCATCACCTGTGCAGCAAGAAGGTCTTCACTGTCTTGTTGCAGTGTTAAAAATTTTCTCTCAGCAGAAAGAATGAAAGAACAACCACCTTTTCAGTGTGTTCTCTGCAGATATATCCACGAGGTAAATCAGGAATGAGAGGTAAATGTGGGTCAAACTGCCGGGCTCCTGCAACCATGATGAATTGCCTGTAGCGCTGTTTCCACTTTCAAAGTGCGGTACGGGAAACCAGAAACAGACAAAGGTGTTTTTTTTCTTTCAATGATGGATTCTCAACGTGAAGTGTAAATTGTGAAATATGGGGGGGGGGGGGATTCTGTCTTTGCAGTGAGCGTAAAAAAGGGAAACATGAAAAATGAACACAAAATTCGTCCATGATTGTGGGCTTGACTCCACATCTCCGTCCAAAGGCTTTGTTGTTTTCTTGGCACAGCGTCTTGGTCACACGTGCGTGCCTTCAAATACGTGTCCATTGTCTCCCAAGCAAACTTCTTCGATTTAAATGAAGTAAAAACTTAAAGTAATCTTCCATGAACAACCAATCTTGTCTGACACTGTGGGCCACGGACCAAGCTGCGAAATCCTGTGAGGAAATGTCTATGTTGAAAACCATAAACCCGAAATAGCTGTGCATGGCAGGCTCAAGCTGTTTGAAAGTGCAAGCACCCAGGCTCTTCCTGTTTGATTCAATCAACGCAAACATAGAAAACAGGATACCTGAACTGTTGCAAGCACAGGGCAGATTCTGAAACGGAGACAAAAGCTTTGGCGCTTGACTTCAAACATAGCAATTGGCTCGAGCGAGGAAATGGCAAGCTTTGTCTTGAACCTGATGCACATTGCCTGAAAATGACCTGGTCGGTTATTCCCTGAAGGCAGAGGAAAGTGCTCGATTCTAATTCTGCAAAAATAGAACTTTCCATTTTCAGAATTGTTTCCAAACCCATTTCGTGGGCAATGAAACGTTGTGACTTTTCCCATTCAGTATTCCAAGGAGAAATAAAACAGAACAGGAAACACCAAAAAGAAGTACATGAAATCAAAACCAATTTTTCAAACACCAACAAACATAAGAACAAACAGTGACAATTTTCCCAAATTGAGCCCCGGCTGATGCCAATATGAGCTTAGGAAATGTGTTGACACTGGAGAGAGCTGTGCAGAAACAAGAACCAGAGAGAGACAACCGACTGACTGACCAACCGACCAACCGACCAACCGACCAACTGACCAACCAACCGACCAACCAACTGACCAACAGACAGACAGACAGACAGACAGACAGACAGACAGACAGACAGACAGACAGACAGACGTCAAAATTGGCAAGCTATATCGGCACCCCTTGCAGATGTTTTTGACTGTCAGAGAAAAAAATTCACACTGAATGGGTCCTTCTATTGTGCAGGTACAAAGAACAAAACAAGGTCGAGATGCAACGACAATGTCTTCTTGGTGCGAGTTCTCATGCACTTCCCCTTTTTTCAGGCAGTAATTGCGGAAAATTCCCCGCTCCCCGACGGCCAAATTTGCCATGGAGTGTTTCCAAAAACACATTCTCTTTTGCTGCTTCCAGGATCACCTGTCCACATTTGTTCAGAAATGGTTTTCACTGGTTACTGTACACAGATTCACTGGTCACAACAAAGAAACAACTTTCAAACTAAGTTCTCGCCGAAGCCCATCGAAGCCTCTGCCTCTGTGTGTGAAGTCCCAGGTCAGGGTGTTGCCAGCCGGAGGCGGTGCAGGGAGCCACTTGCCCTGTTTAATGCACAGATGATGTAGCTGTTGGGATTTATGCCCCTGGATCTATCTTCCATCAGGGTGGAGATCCAGAAGGCTGGATAGAATCTACCATCGAACGGAAGAGTATCTTCAGGCTGCGTCAATGACTCTGACTTGCAGTCCTGAAGTCTTGAACAATTCTCCGAACTGCAATGCATCCATTCTCGTGCTCCAACAAACACTGCAAACTCAAAATGCACTCGAAGGCATGTTTCCGGCATTACACGGGATTTGGAACATTTGTCTTTGTTCCAATGGAAAGTGTCACTCTCTGAGTGCAAATGAGCATTGACTACAATTGATAGAGATTGATTCCCAGAGCTTTGTGCCGCCTGAGATGAGGACACTTCCCTGGAACTTCTGAACGGCCAATTCAGCTGAAAACGAGGAGCTCTGCGCTGGATCCGCCGGATCCCTGGGGCTCCTTCTTCGCTGCGCGAGTGTTTCTGTTTCCGTGCCGCTGTTGTGTTTGCGGAATCGAGTATCCGATTTGAATCATTCCCGGATCGCAGTACGTACACAGTCGTGGCCCCGTTTCCTCTGTGCAGCTGCACATACATGCACCACAATTGCAGAAGCAGATTTGATTCAGATTTTGTGCAAGTCAAGCTTCCGTATTGCGTTTCTTTGTTGCTTCACTGCAACTTGCTACAAAGACGATTTCTTTGGCAAGTGGAAACTTCGTGGAAACACCCGATTACGTTGCCTTTTTGCGATCCTCAAGGTCCAACCCAAAAATAACTGGTCGAATGACAATTTGTCTGGTCTTGACTCAGCTCAGGCATTTCAGTTCAGGGTTTGTTGTGGTTGAGTTCCATTCTGAAGCACCCACCAAATTCAGAAGGATTGTGAATTCTTCTTTTCACAACAGATCTTTTCACACAAGGCCCTATGACACAGACACATCTACGCTTCTACCAAAAAGAAGAAAGCAAAGTTCTCCCAAACAATGGTGGATTCTGGATCAAATCGCATGATTCTCCAAGTCCATCGGTGGTTTGTGTGTGACCCATTTCACGACTTTGACTTCCGTTTCAATGCAAAATGGCCCGGTGTAACAGGACCAGACAATGAGCAGGACCAGACAATAACCACACTATTTGGTCGTTCTCTGGTCCTGAAATTTCAGGACCAGACAATGACCACCTAGGACTGGACAACGACCACCTAGGACTGGACAGCAACCAGTCGTTGTGTGGTCCTGAAATTTTAGGACCACACAACGACATCGGAAAAATAGCACGGTCGTTGTCTGGCCCTGAGACACCGGGTGTTTGTGAGTACTTGAACGCTTTCAAGTTGAGTTTGTGAGCAGAAAAAATCTCAACAGGCTGTCTTGATGTTGATATTCTGGAATACTCTGAACCTTCTACAGAATGTGTGTTTCTTGATTGCGAAAAGTTCGAGTTCAGTGGATTCATGATTCATCATGCGCAATGGAAGTGCGGTCGGGGCAGATCTATCTATCTATACCCCAAACACATTGACAGCTCAGTGAGTTAGTCTGCAGGCGCGCTTTTACACCGAGAAGCTGTAAAGGTGTGCCTGCCTGCACTTACGTACTCACTCACTCGGTCTCTTTTTTGTAACACAAACGGACAAAAGTATCTGGATATAAGGTTCCACAACAGTAAACAGACGTTTCAGTTCTAAGGATAGAACAATACTTCTTTCATTCAGTACACCTGAGTTATGTGAGGTCTGGGATTATTTGAAGCACATTGGAATATCTGAAACACATTGCGTCTGTTTCGAACAAAAACTCGACGAGGTTATTCAACTGCAAACAGAGAAGAGCCATGGAATTCCGATCAAAAGGAACTTGAGGGAATGAAACGTTGTTTTTTTCGTGGCTTCAGACAATTGGAACGTGTTTTCTTCTGAATTGTTCCTGTTCAGAGCGTCACACCAAGATTCCTCGGATCAGCAAATTTCACCACAGTGATACGCGGCTGAGCTGGATGTATTGTTTTCATTGTGTGAAACACGAAAAATGCAGCACATGAACAGTTGGGATCTTCAAGAGTGGTACGATAGTGTTGGGATAACTCCTCATGGGAGAAGCTGACACCTCCGTGTTTTCATCTTTCCATGGAAGCGTGCATTCTCGCACAAACGTGTTTGGATACTTGGGATAGATACTCGTACATTCGGCTGATACTTCCACCATGTTAACCAGTACACTCAGTGTACCTTCCATTCCAACGCTTTTCCAGGTAAATGTGCTCGAAGGTTGTTGAACTTGATTCGTGCTGCATGCATTCGGCCGGGCTTTGGACAGACGTTTCTTCGGTACTGTCGAAATAGGTGAAAACAGTTGAAATCACCCACGAAAAGTGCGACACCTCCAGGATAAAGGTCCCGTTCACTCTGCTCAATCACCTCTCAAGTTGGACACTGCACACGCAAGGCAGCCACCTGCTCCAAACAGAAGTTTAGTTTTTGATTTTTCTTTTTGGACTTTTAGTTGAACAGATACAACTCGTCTGAACAACATCTTTGCCATTTTGTGAAGCGAAACTCGTCCCTCCAACTGAAGTTTGGATTGACTACGAGCGTACTGAAAAGCAGAACGCGGTTGAAAGATTTGTTTGTGTCATTCTTGAAAATTGTTGGCTGCAGGCTCCATCACACCTGAGAATTTGGGTCAGATATGAAACGGTCTGGCGCACAATTGACATTGTAGCATTGAAATCACCCAAAACAATAATTAGCTTGTCGCTCAAGTCAGCATTTCTCGTCTCACAAGGAGAGCACAGCCTCTGTGAAAGCGATCAGGCACAAATCAGCATGGCTCTAACAAGGTCTGAGTTCTGTTCTGGTTGCCAAACTTGAAAAACAGTGAGCAAAGGTAGGTCCGGAGGTGAAACTGGAATGTTTTCAACCATTTCAACCCGTGAACTGAAAAACAAACCTTCAAGAAGGCAGGTTCTGGATCTGCTTCGATCTTCTTCTGGTTCTGGATCTGAACAGTGTAACATGATCGGTTGTGAAATTCTGGTTGCCTTCCCAGTTCACCACTCCAACGTCCAACTGAATCGCAGCTGACGTTGACGTTGCATTCACCACGTAGATGCAAATACGGGCCTGCAGATCAGGACAAGACCCACACGTGAATCTTTGTCCTGGATCTTGAGTCCAAACCGATGTATTCCTGCTGCATGTTTACTGGTCAACAGCTGGACAAGTTTCATCAAGCAGGTTTCTTGTTTTTCGGTGAGACAGAGTCGTTCCGTCTCTTTCAGACTTTATGCGAGGGGTACAGCACCTGAGCATGCGTTGACATGCAACTGTTATATTCACCGCACATGTTGAGGAACACGTTTAAACTTCTCCACATCATCTGCTTGCCAAACGCACGCTGCAGCCATTGTGTTGCCATATCATGTTGCGCTGTGCGATACCGAGCACAGCGCACTGAAGGTTCACAGTTTCCTTCTGAAGACCATGGCACAGAGAAGCCTGTTGTTTCAAGTTACGGTCCCTCTCCACAGTGAGAGTCCTGTGTTCAAGCAGGGAACAAACCAGAGCAAAGTTTTAGAAACTGTCGTATTTGTGAAATTGACCCAAGAAACAGTCCAACGAGCTCGTTTTGGGTTGTTGGTGAAAAATTGGGTTCACTTCAGCAAATTTGTTTTTCCCCCAGAAAACAACAGCTTACGAGCAATTTTCTCGCTTTTCATGCAAAATACATTCAGAGCAAACACGTTCTTGCCCCAGAGGGAAGTCCGCATCGCTCTGAGCGGACTGAGCATTGATCTCCCGTTATCATTACGGTTCAACATGGTTTGTAGGTACCAGTCAGTACACTGCGACCTGGGATTAATAACCCATCAATACTGCTGCCTCACGAGCTGATATCCCTTTGACATGTCCTAAACGGCGTCTCCACGCTCCACTGGTTGAGTTTATCCCAGAAATTCCGGCAATGAAGCCGTTTTCGTGAAGCCTTCGTGGTTTTTATTTGCTTGACTCGTATTTTCTCCATCAACGACACAATGAAAAGGAAAAGGGTTTTGGTGTGAGGCAAACAATGCAAAATCGATTCCAAAAAGCACAGTTCACACAGGCACAGTGATGACTGGGTGTGCCGCAAATTCAAGCCAAGTCTACTGAAAGTGGACATAAAAACGAAAATTGGTGAAAAAGTTTGTCGCATGACCACTGAAGATGCCAAGAAATGACACGTGTCCATGCTTTCCAGTGGACCTGACCTCAATCCTTCTGAAATGCTTTATGCTCTCTCTGCAGAGTGGAGCGTTTTCGGACGCCGCCTCGGCTCGAAGCTATGGCAGTTCACACAGCGGGGGCAGCCTAGGGTCCGGCGGGCGCAGTGCCTACTCAGCGGGGGCCGGAGGGACCGGCTACGGAGGTGAGTATCTGAAGGAAGGAGACCAAAATTCATGGAAATTTCACAGCGTCCAGCGTCCAAGCTGCTCGCCCGATAGGTCGTGCATTGGAGTGAAGAAAACTATTATGGTACCAGTTATCCGTCCCTGAGTAGACCAGCCGAACTTTGTGGCCTGAACCCGGGGTTATCCTTGTTCCCCAGGTGGATACGGAGGCTATGGCTCCAGCTACGGAGCGAGCGGTGGGACGTACGACTCGGGCCCTTCCCGCGCCTCCTACCACGAGTCGGGTCCCTCCTGGAGGTCGGGCGGCTACGGCTCAAGCGCCGGCGGAGGCGGAGGAGGTTACGGGGCCAGCGGCGGATACAGCTCAGGTCAGGGCGTTGGACGCGTCGTCGAGTGTGAGACATTGATTCTGAGCCCTTCCCAATTGTGAATTCTCCCCAACTGCATTTGAAACGAGACAAACAGGTGTTGCACTTTTCTGAGCGTCCCGTCTGTTGAACCTGGACCTGAAACAAGGCCTCCAACAGAAACCTTCATCAAAACCTTCTGAATCCCGATTCCAAGCCTGGCTGAATTTTCGGATTGATCAAATGCTTGAAGAGTCGTGGTCTCCAATAAAGCAGGATTGGTTTAGTTTGGGCACAAGTGATGATTCCACACCAACGCATTGGTTTTGTTGCAGGGTATGGAGGAGGAGGCGGAGGAGGAGGCGGCGGGGGACTGGAGAGGTCTCTCAGCTACAGCTCGCTCAGTTACCCCACCACAGGGAGACCTGAGCGAACCGGGCTCGTGTCTTCTCTCAGGTCAGTTCACGTTGTTGACAAGCGCAGCAGAATGATTGTGTGACTCTGCAAGATAGCAACCAGGTCCTCAACTTTTCTCTCTGCTTGTACTTCATTCAAACCCTTTCGTAAATCCACAACAGCGGTCCTCTTCACGTTCTTGTTTCAGGGACTTGTTTGACCGTCCGTCGACGTCGCTGGACCGCTACTCGTCGCGGACGGGCGGAGACCGCTACGGCCGCGCCGCGTCCGAGTACCGCAGCTCCGGCTACATGTCGGACGTCGACACGCGCCCCTCCTACTCCTCCAGGTCAGCCAAGTTCCCAGTCCTCAGTCGCTGTGGTAAACCTTGTGCGTGGTCGAAAACAAGCAAGAAGTGCACAAACAGGGAGCCTTTTCTTTGTCTTGGGGTTGGAAATGTGAGTGACGTGACCAAAAGTGAGACTGTCGTCACTGATGACGCTGTAAATCAAGTGGCTCCACTTCAGATCGTGGGATCGACGCGACCGAGCCCCGTCCGTCGGTCCGACGACCCGCGGCAGCTACTACGCCGGGTCCCGGGACACGTCTCCGGTCCGCACCGGCTCCACCAGCAGGTAGATCCACGGAACTTGAGTTGTGTCGCCTAGTCGGAAATGGTTGCAGGTTCCACTGAGGTCAATCTGTAAAGATCTTGTCCGACGTTTCGCGAGTGCAGTGGTCGTGATTGAAGTGGAGGAACAATTCCCTTGAGCATTTTGCTTGGCTGCAACAAGGGCAATTACCCATTTTCTTTTCCTCAAGCTTTGGCGTGTGGCAACGATTCTGTTGTGGATGAAAGCAAGCAGATGGTCGGACAACGTGCATGCTCAGCGCCTTGCTGCAGGTTTTCACCGAAGCAGCGGTTTGAACACTGTCTGTGTGGTCTGGTTTGCGCAGGTTGTCTCGCTACGACTCGTACAGCGGCAGCGGGTCCGGGTCGAAGCCTTTCGATTTCGGGGTGTCGTACACCCCACGGGTGAAGGACTCGTACAGCGCCTCACCCTCCTATTCAACCCCCTCCAGATACAACAGGTCAGTCGACGCCCGTTGTATCATCTTTTCTTTCTTTTGTGTGCTGAATGATGGTGGTGCCTGAACAGTGGGTCACTTTGTTGTGTGCAAAAGGTGAATTTTGATCTGACAGTTGCTCTGTTTTTCTACACATGTTGACAGAATTTGCGGAAACAATTGCTTTGGTCCTGGGAATACATCACTATCAAGGTTTGAACACAGCGAATACTTTCATCTGTTGGGTTGCAGATCGGTATCCTACACGGAGGACAACAGACCGAGCTACCGCCGCCAGACCAGCAATGAATCTCTTGCTGCATACGACAGGGGATCCTCGTCTTATGACAGAGGTGGCTCTTCCTATGACAGAAGTTCATCAAGAAGGGACAGGGATGAACCAACATCGTCCTACTCCAGGTCTAGAGAGTCCCTGGCCTCCAGACCTCACACATCAGGCAGGTCAGTAAGAAGTGTTTCAGTCGCACAAAACGCACAAGCAAAAGAACGTTCACTTTGATAAACTCTTGTGAATGCACACAACGTTTGTCCTGCGCTGCAGAACATCGCTGATCGTTCGGGAGCGGCCCAAGACTCTGCCCAAACCGAAGCGAGTCGAAGAGTCGAGCGACAGCGGTTCAGAGCCCGAGGGAGGTACGGACCTTCACGAGCCACGTTATGAGGGTTTGACTGAAATTGCGATATTGCACATTGCTTTGGATTGTGTCTTGTTTAACCAATGTGACTTGACCCTGCACTGAAAATTGCAACTGTTTCGCAGGCAACAAGGACCCGAACGTGAAGTACGTCACGTCCCGCGGCACCGACCCCTACGTCCCCTTCATGCAGAAGCAGGACAAGCGGCGCTTCGGCTACAACAAGAACGAGCGCAAATCCATCTCCCGCACCAAAACCAAACGCGTCCCCAAAAAGGTGAAACAAGTTTATACGCAGAGTGCGGCTGTAATTGCTCCTCAATGGTCCACATTGCAGCTGAAGAATGTACTCCAGTGACGCCTGTTTGTAAAATCTGAGTCAAAACAGAGCCTTCTGCAAGGCCATTCGTGTTACCATTCTGTTTCAAAAGCTGCAAACAACAAAGAACGCATTGGTGACACCCACAAAAGCCAAGTTTTCTGCTGAGAAGGCTGCAGTGTTTGAGCGGCCATTTCTTGTGCGCAGGTGTACAAACGATGGCGCGACCGCCCGATGCTGCTGCACCGCCCGACACAGTTCGACGAGAAGGATTTCGACAAACAGATGGCCCGTCTCGACAAGATGATCGAGCGACACAAGGTTCGGCATCTTCCTCATCTTCCTCCAGTGCGCCAAGGATCAGATCAAACCGGCAGCTCAGTTTGTCACAAAGTTAAAATGTTGACAATTTTTTGTTTGTTCTTTGACAGGCCAAGGAAAGACAAGCCCAACAGAGAAGAGAAGAAGATGGGGCAAAAGCAACACCTCGTCGAAAAACACAGAAGGTAAAACATTGAGTTGATTCCTTTGTTGGTTTTATGTGTACACAATGACACGATCCTGCACATTTGCAAACATCAATTGGTTTGACGGAAGAAGTGTGTCTGTGCGAAAGTTTCCTTGGGTCCTTCACTGTTGGGCTTCTGGCTGCAGGAGATCGAGGAGGAGAAGGCGGAGCAGCGGCGCGCGGAGGAGCGGCAGCGGGAGGAGGACGAGGCGCGGGAGCGACGCAAAGCCGCCGCCGAGAAGCTGCGCAGCCGCGGGGCGGGCGGGGGCGGCGGCGGGCTCGACCTCGGTGAGTGCGAGCAAGGGATGGTGGAGAGGGGGAATGAAGTGTATAGTAGCAGTTCCCAAAAGAAACATTCACTCTGAATTCAGATGTTTCACACTGTTGTTCCGCTGTAGGTACGTCGTATTCATCGAAGCCACCCGAGCCCGTCGCCGCCGCCGCCGCCGCCGGCCCCGCGTCCCCAGGCGCAGCGCCGCCCGCGACGCCGACCTCCAGACATTCCAGCAGCGTCCCCAGCACTCCGCGAACACCAACCACACCAGAACCTTCCTCCGCACAACAGAGCCAGTTCTCCTCGAAAGCAACTCACGCCCGGAGAACCATGGGCTCTGTGAGAATCAAGGACGAAGACTTCGAGAGAAACAAGAAAAAGCCCAAGGAAAAGAAAGAGGAGTACGTGTATCCAAAACAGTCCAATTTCATTGAAGCCAAGAAGAACTTTTGGAAGGATGCAGAGGAGAAGGAAATGCAAGAGAAGGAGGAAAAAGAAGAAGGAGTGGTTCCTTTGACATCTGAGAATCTGAGTTTGAAGGAAAGCATAGAGAAGGTGAAGAGTTGGAAGAAGCAGTTGACTGATACTCCTCCAGACACTCCTCCGTCGACGTTGGGAAGACAGATCAGTTCTGAACAGAACAAAGACTTCAGGAAATCAGACCTAAACAAGGCTGATTCCGCCAAGAAAAGTCATTCCAAGCAGCAGCAACAGAAGCAAAAGAAGAATGAAAAAGCTCAAGACTGGAATAACAAGCAATCCGAATTCAAACCCAAACCAAGGCCAACGTACGCTGGTCTTCCACAGTTTCCTGTCAGGAAAAAGATGGTGGAAAGTGACAGTGAAAGCAGTTCCACAGCGAGCAGTTCCAGCAGCAGTGAGAGCAGCAGCAGCAGCAGTTCCTCCAGTTCATCAGCCGCCGATCAAAACAGAGTCCCGTCTCCGTACGACAACCTGACGTCCCTCAAACCCCCGGCTCCAAAGAAATGCACACTGGCCCCAATGAAGCTCAAGTCCTTCATGGGGCCGCCCACAGACGACCGCCCCATATCTCCCTACGACAACCTTCCAGGCGAGAAGGCTCCGCCAACAAACCAGCGGCCACCGCCCGGGAAGCTGTGGGGCGCCCGGTCTCCGGCTCACGAGGAATCCTCAGACAGGGACGATGTGTCTTCTGCTGTCTCCAGCACAGTCAATTCAGAGGATGACGAAGGTACCCAGTTTTTGTCTGTCATGAGTTTTGGGCGTGTCATAAGTGCCTGCAATTTGTTCAAACGTTTTCGAAAGTGGCTCTTTGTGTCAATTTACCAAATGAAACGTCGACCACATGTTTGTTGATGCAGGAATGAGTCGCGCTCCGTCCATTCTGTCCTTGGCGTCCGGCATGGGTCACCGTCGCGCGAGCGTCACGTCCCTGCCCGACCTCGTCACGTCATCGCAGGGACCCGCGCGAACCTACATCTCTCGCGTGCGCGACATCGACTCGTTCCTGGAGTTCACAGAAACTGAAGATGACGAGTTCTTGGACGAATTCAGGTGAATCTTAATGGACTTACTTTCATTGTGTGCAGCAACTTGTCATCTCGGGATTGCCAAGTAACTTCTTGCAGTTCAAATCTCCACTGATTTGATTTCACCTTCTGATAAATTTTGGTATCACACGAAGAACAAAAGTGTTTCACTCGATCCTGCACTAGCGTGCACACACTGTGTCAAAGACACCACCTGCATTCATTTCTGTGAGATTTTTGCAGTTTGACTGTTTGTGGTTTTGCAGTGAGGACGAGAGAAATCGGAGGCGGCAGCCACGAGGAGGCAGCGACGGCGAAGACTGGAGCGACTACGACGACGACGAGGCTGAGGAGGTGAGCGCTGCAGGGGCGCGTGGGGGTCTGGGGTGACCACAAAAACACAAAGGCATGTTGCGAGTTGTTTTGCTTTGAAACTGGTTTGGTGCACAAAATCGAGAAAAGTTGGAAAATACTCAAAACTGATTTCCATTTCTCAACAGGCTGAGCCTGCTTTTGTGTCGAAGTCATCTTCCAAGAAAGCGCTACTTCCAAACAGAATATATGCTTTACAACTTGAAAGCTGCTGAAAGTTTTTTGCAGGTTGCAGTCGTATATTCTTGTTGCGCGGATACTTTCAGGTTCAGATGGACGATTACTACATTTACATCGGCGACCTGCGCGACGCGGACGACTTGATCGGCATCGATCCGTCAGACAATCCGTTCACCGTGATGGGGCTGCCAGGTACCGCGTGAATTCTAACAGTGTCGGGGCCTGGGGAAGCGTTGAGTACCTGTCAAGAACCGTGTTCCTGTCCTTGGAATGAACATGAAATTTCCGTGAACGTGCACGAACCGGAAGATGAAATGCTGACTCTCATTCACTGCAGGTGATTCTCCGCTGCTGCAGCAAGAGGTACACCCGCGCCCCGTCGGGCTCACCCTCAAGATGCCCGGGGATGCCGCCTCTAACGCCGCGGGCGCAACCCTCTCTCCGCCCGTCGACCCCGCCGCGCTGGAAGACGGCTCCTCGAACAGTCTGCTGGACACGCCTGTGCCTGACACCCCCGTCACGCCGCTGGCACCTCTCGCTTTCCCGGGCATCGGAGAACTGCCCGACCACGGGCGCGACAAGTCGCGGTCGATGATGGACCTCAGCCGGCAGAGCAGCAAAGACAGTCAGTCAGAACTAGAAACTGTCCCAGAGGAAGACAAGCCGCAAACAGGTTTGCAACTTGCAATAGTTTGAAAGCATCATGTTGTTTTTTTGCATGTCCATCATAAATTGTGCAAGACGGATATTTCGCACGGCATCAATTTGTCATAAAACTTTACTGACCAGGTCGGTTCAGACCTCAAAAGTCTCCAAACACCCCAAAAAAGGAACAAAAGTCTTTGCTCCGTCGTGAGCCTTTGTATTCCATTCCACATGTGGGTTGTTTTCCTCACAGCGCGGACGAGTCGACGAGAGCGGGCGGGCAAGACCCGATCCGCGGGCAACCTGGACGACCTAGACTCGCTGCTCAACACCATATCCAAGACGAGCACCCCCCAGTTGCGCCGCAAGAAGAGAGACGAGGCGTCCACCTTTGATCTCTTCACCAAAGAAGGTCAGTCCAAATTTCTGTTGTGGAAAAACTGGCAAATTGCGACACACTTTTCCCTGCACAGTCGAAAGAATGATGAAAAAGAAACAGGAAGTCGTCGCGTGCATAACAAACGAGTCGAGTGTGCAACCAGTGCACAAACTGATGTGATTCCTTGCAGGAAAGGATGAGTTGGCTGAAGAAGCACATCGACTGAAGAAGATGCCTCCGCCGCCGGCTCCCGACGCCTCCCCGCTGGTGCACGTGGACCTCGTGGAAGGGCTTCCGAACGGCATCCCGACCGGAGAGCTGGTGGACCTTAACTTCAGCAGCAGTTCCTCCAGATCCACTCCTGTGTACAGGAAGAGGGTCTATCCAAAGGGCTACAGCAAGGAAGCTGTGATACAGGCAGTGGAGCTGCAAAAGAGGAAGGGTGAGCAAGACGTCACTGTTACTCAGAGAGAAATCATCAATTGTTTTACTGTTGATTGCAGTGGAATTGGTGGTAAGTTTTAATACCATTCTGAGGTTTGCCTCTTGCCACATGAACATACCGTATAGGTCCCTTCAACAAACGCACCTTTTTGCTTCAAAAATGATTGTCTAAAGAAGTGCGTCTTATACACAGTCTGTGTCTTGTACACGGAACTGTACGATACATTTTGGCCTCGGGCAGGCAAGGTTACGATGCGGGACTTGGTGGAGCTGTGCAAGAAGGAGCGCGCCATCAAGCCCCCGTGGGTGGAGGACGAGGAGGATCGCGTCTTCACCGGCTACCAGGACATCGTCGAGCTGCTCGAGGACACCGGACCCGATGTCAAGAAGGTGAGTGACAGCACAGCGTGGCGAAGAAGACGAACACTTTGCGATTGCAACGAAAGTGAACTCAGGTGTCCACAATCACAAGAACAGCACAGCGGTGACTTTTCAGTGCCCTCGTACGTGATCTCAACTGTCCGAAAGCGCGCTTTATGCAATCACCATGGCGTTGTTAACTGTGGGTATGTATCCACAGGTCTGTGGACAAAAATGTGCTCACTGTGCGAGAGGGGTCCAAACACAAAAACACACATTTTTTATGACGGTCAAAACAATCTTTGGCCAAAGGAACTGCGCGCTCTTTGTATCTGATCTTGTTTCCTGTCGGCCATCCAGGGCTGGGATCGTGCAGCCGAATGCCGCGTGCGTGCGATGAATGAAGTTCGGCTTTGTAGTGAAGATGATTCCGTTTGGTCGCAATCCGAAACAGCTCCTCCTTCGGACGCTCCTCCTTCGGACAATTATTTTCCAGCCAAAACTCTGCCTTTAAATGCGCGCGTACCATAAATACTCGAATTTGACACTTGTGAGACCCAACGACCGCACAACATTTCCCACATCAACATCGGACCTCATTGACCAGGAGTCGATAGAGAGTGGTCCAATGGAATGAAACATCAGACATGGAAGCCCTTATTCACAGTGTGACCATTTGAGGATTTCGGTGATTGTTCGCGAGACAATTCAGAGACACAACTTCAATTCAGATCACTTGCAAGCAGACGCTCATCCCAAGAAATATCTTGAATCAAAACATGAAAAGCGGTTATGGGCTTGGCACATCTCAGCCAACTTCTCCCATACACGCACACCACAGTCGAGGCCAAGTAAAAACTTTGCACGTCTTCACAAACCGCGCATGCGAGTATTTTTGATCTTGATGCGTGAATTTGCAAGACAGCTCTCCAGATCTTGTGGCAGGAACACAATCTAAATTTGATTGTCTGCTTCTTGAACCATTCACAGAAATCTGATCGAAAGTTGAAACGTGAGGTCTACACTTGCGATAAAAATCGAACACTTCTTCCGGAATGTTATCATCGCACTTATCGGAAGTGCCGTGGGAATGTCACCTTTTCAGGTGTGATTTCAGTCGTGTCGTCTGTCACGAGGAAATCCTGGGGTCTCCTCTCTGACGTCACAACGCTTCACCGCTCAGGTGTCGCAACTTTTCTTTCCGACCGGTACCAAAAAGTAATCCCTCACCTGTTCTTAAAGTTTCATCAGAAGAGAAAAACTGAAATTCAAACGTATTTTACACAGTCCTCAAAATGATTCATAAAGCAGAAATGTTTGCTTCTTGCTGATCTGGCGTGAGTCCAAAACCAGGTATTTTTGGAATGTATTGCGCGCAGTGATTTGGTGAAGCGGTTCTCGAGATCAAAATAGCTCAGTACTTCGGCGATGGAGGATGGAATATTTTTCTTCGCATTTTGTTCGTCTGTCTGTACCTCCATGCAGATAAAGAACTGCAATCGGACTGTGTTATAGTGTGCAACCTAGTTGCCAGCACATCATGTTCTGAGATCAAAGCTGGAACTCAAATCAGACTTGTAAAACACCGAGATGGCGACCACACTGCAATGTCGTGTGCAGTTTCTGGATGACACAGACCCGTTTTCATCCACGAACTTTCCGGAGCCAACCCGACCACCAACATACACATTCCTGATAAACGTTCCACTGTTGAACCAAGTGGCAGGAGTGAAGAGGCTGCTGAAATCACCGCACAAAGTAAGTTGGGGTTTCAGCCATTTTCATTGACCGTTGAGTTTTGTGTTGGCAAGGAAGTTGTTCAGGTTTTCGGTTGGTGAACTAGATCTAAATTTAGAGCCATCGAGATCCTTGCAGTGTTGTGGTGATTCTGGTGAATGGATTTCGCAACTCAACATCACGAAAAACAGGAGCATATCTGGCAAGAGATTAGAGTCAATGTGGAGAACAGAAAGTTCAGGGAGCAACCAGCTGCATGTTTCGAACCTGTGGAGCTGGTCTCTGTCGATCTGACTTCATCCAGTCCATCTCTCTCTCTCTTGTTTTGCCGCTCGAAGCAAGGCTGCGTGAGCAGAAGCTTCTTTTTCAGAGTTAGATCTGCACGTGATACCTCCCTCCCCTTGACGAATCGTGGACACACCTCCCTCCGCCAGTACCCCAGTTGGTTTGGACCTACACCCCCCTCGATGGTTGATGCCCAAGGCCCCCCCCCCACCCAGGAACCAGTCTGCTCGTCTGCCCCTGGTCTCCTGTGAAGACGGGTCGGTGACTGCGTATCTGTGTGCATGACAGCTGTCAGCTGGTCGGCTGAAGAGCACAATACCGAGAATGCATGTGATGTGGACAGGCAACTGATGGTGTCACTGCCAAACGCACACAGAGCTTGCCTCAGCGCCACATCTTTCACTGGTGATGCGAGCGATGAAAACAAACCGCACAATCCACGTAATGCAGAAACCTTAGTCAGCCAATGAGTGTTGTGCAAATTTAAATCGACGAACGCTAAAATATCCCTTTCTCCGCTTCAAACGTCTGGATTCTGCGTGGGTGCTCGTACTTAGCCAGTGGTCGTTCAAGAACGGCCTTGAAGATTGAGGATTTTGTCTCTGGTTACAACAAAGGGCCTTTTGCGTCTGGCGTGTGATCGATCGCACAGGGAAACACGAGTATCGTATGAAGCAATTATTGCCGCCCGATTTAACTTGGGGAAATTAGCAAGGTGAGCAGAAAGCAACTCGTTCACGATTTTTTCAGTATTTTTTTGAGTAAGCAAGACAAATCTCAGACAAGGCCGCACTCACCCAAGGTAGAATCTGCAAAAGTTTTTGAGCCCTCTCCCAAACCCCACACCAGACAAGCACAACTGGTCGTTCAAAAAGTCTGTCAACCCCGCCCCTTTCCAGATGAAAGGAAGTTGTTCTTCAAACAGGAAGGAAGGTGCACACTTGCAATTCGTGGTCGCACGTTTCCCACAATCAGGGCCACCTGTCGTTTTGTTTTCATTTTGCGGTGATTCCACATGTGTGGTTGTCTGTTTGCAGTTGGAAGATTGTGCTCTGCAGCTGTACAAATACAATGGCGGACAGGGAGACTTCGGGACCTACCTGGACCTCGAGTCGTCCCTGGAGGAGCAGTGGGACGAACTGGAAGGCTTCACAGAACAGTAAGTACTCGTACTCGTCCCTTCGGTATTTCAGCTGGCCAAAGCTTGAAGAGACAAACACGACAGCTGTTTTGAGACTTCAAAGAAAGCGAAAGTCAGGAACTTCAAACACATTCGATCCGCCTTTTTGACTTGCGGGGCAACAGTGTTGACTCTGATTGGAGCATCAAACTGTAATGAACTAAGTTCAAAATCCTTTTTGCGAACTACGAGTATGTTCCATATCCGTTTTACGCATGCGGAGCATGTTTTGTTTACGACATGGCCTGTTTACAAATTGACAACCCTGGACTGTAAATAAAATGAGTAAACAAACAAGACATTCAAAAGTCTGCAGAAGAAAGGAGAAAGAAAAGAAGGCAAAGAGGTTGACCGCATTTCTTGGATACATTTGTGAATGATGCGCAGTTGAGTTGTTGCGAACTTGTACTCAACCCACATAGCACTTCATGGACTTGTCACGTGCGTACGTTGGTGCAGCCGACCATGGCACTGACAGCTTCTTTTCGAAGGACACAAAGCCAGGGCCGTGTCCGTTTTAACCTGGTTCTTCTCTTGACCAAACAAACTGAGTGACCGGAAACAACACTACCTGTGCCTGCTTATTGCATAGTTCTTCGTTGATGCGGTTACGCAAACAAAAACAGGCGATGTCGGCACTTGTCTCATTGTCATGACAATGAGTATCACTGGTAACCAGGCTACGTGTTGTTTGCAGTGATGTTCAGGATGGAGACAATAAATTTCGCTCTGGTCGCTTTGGTTGTACAATAAACATGTGCCATGAATTCAACGTGCTCAAGACTTTATGAGCGGCTCTTGAGGGCTGTGACCAATGTTGCTGTTTCTGCTCTGTGACCAGATTTATCGGACTTTACGCTGAGCGGATCCAAGGTGGCAAAGTGGGTTGACACAAAGCGAACCACAATCACAAGGAATATCTTGTGTGAAAGATTATCTCTTTGTGTTCTGGGTGAAAAACACTGCAATGATTTCATTGCAGGACTTGTCGAAGGTTGAGCTGGGTTGGTCACTTCTCCGTCACGGTGTTGTCCCGTTCGTCTGTTGTGGTGCGGACATTTCAGCGTGATGCGGAAGACCTGTCAACTAAAAACAACAAACATGTCGCAGGCTGCCTTGTGTTGTCCGAAATCCAGGGACAATGCGAAACAGCGTTGAGAAATCAAAGCAGATTGATGACAGAAAATGGTGTGTCATCCAGATGGTGCGCTGGTGCCAAGATAAGAAAACATTGAATTGAGCTTGCGAGACAAGACATGCATTCGGAAGCCGTCGAAAACAGGTTGAATCTGTGAACAACGCAGACTCGCGTTGTCGTCCTGCGAGACGCTGGTGACCTGCGAATCGTACGAGGTTTGTCCCAAAATTTTCCTTCTTTTTGCGATGGCACACCCATCTGCTGTGATATTCCAACAAAATTTGATCCAAAAATATTGATTGATACCATACTCTCAGGTGCCAAAGAAGTAGGCTTCCCTTGTATACAGGAATAGTAATCTTGGGGAAATAAAATTCCTCAAATTTACCTTTCAGCTAAGTTCTCATTTCTCTGTAGTTTTGGTTCAAAATATACTGGTTTTCCTTTACAATAGAGCCAACCTTTAGCATAACTTGTAGCCAAAAAATTGTCTTGCTCTGGTTCTTCTATAGTGATATTTTAAAGGAAAGTTTCTCACTCTACCAAATTCACCTTTATAAAAACTGTCTTTTTCCACACTTGATCAACATTCTTCAACAA
>JAAUXT010026602.1_pt1 | contig 32393 bp, 36 predicted proteins | sample 7278171 | NCBI WGS metagenome assembly JAAUXT01 (sample SAMN14350112, study PRJNA611818) | marine sediment metagenome | isolation source: surface marine sediment (1.8m) | place: French Polynesia: Moorea | collected 2018-08
CCCCCAGTCCTAGGTGGTCATTGTCTGGTCCTGAAATTTCAGGACCAGAGAACGACCAAATAGTGTGGTCGTTGTCTGGTCCTGGTCGTTGTCTGGTCCTGTTACACCGGGCTCGCGGACTGTGCCTGGGGAACAGTGCATGCTTCTGTGGATCCGCTTTTCTGCTTGATTCAACCTGACTGGTGCAGTTCTGCGGAACCTGACCGTCGTGGAATGACGAGGAAATTGAACGCAGCCTCGTGATTGATTGCCTTTTCCGATGTGATGTTATATTCCAATGTGATGGTCCAGTCTCGATGCCTTTTCCGATGTGATGTTCTATTCCGATGTGATGGTCCAGTCTCGATGCCTTTTCCGATGTGATGGTCTATTCCGATGTGATGGTCCAGTCTCGATGCCTTTTCCGATGTGATGGTCCAGTCTCGATGCCTTTTGAAGTTTTCCGATCCAGTTTCGAGGGACGACTGCTGAAGAGAACTCCGACACGTCGTGTTCGTCTCCCGCCTGTACAATCTGTTTGGCTTCACGTTTCACGCACTTGTTGCAGAGAATTGCAGTAGAAGTAGCGGGAAGAAAAGAAGTAGAATCTAAGCTTCAGCCAGTGAAAACAGTTCGAGTGAAAGCTGTCGTCAACAACGCATAACATAACCTTGTAGGACATCGGCGTGTTTTTTATCTGCAAAGCAGCATAACAGTGGACTTGTTTTACGGTTGAAAGGATACGAGAGGATTTCAATTGCATTCGAGAGGCCGCGGCTATTGCCCATATCAGTATACAAAACAGCGCTGCCTCTCGTAATGACTTCTGGAGCTTTGGGTAATGTTTCTGCTGATCTTTCAAGGCGTTTTTCGGCTCCTAGTTTTTGTGAGCCTCGGGACTCGAGCCGCTCGAGATCCAACGTGGAAGCTTTTTGCCACAAGTCTGTCTCGATGCCGATGTTTTTGTGCGAGGTCTCGAGTGTTTTGTCTTGTCTCGAGTTCCTTCCAGGCAGAATTACAGCTCACTGTAGATCAAGCAGAACAAGTGGCAAGAAACACATGGGCTGCGCCGTGGCAGGGATCCCCCGTGTAGCTGCTGGAAATTAAAAATTAACAGTCAAGTCGTTTTGACTTGATTTTGTGTGTCGCCGCAAACAAATGACGGCGGGGATTGCGGGACGCGTCCCGGGAGACACGGAAGACGGGGACGGGCAGCTTCAGCGGGTGTGTCGGCGGAGTCGCGCCTCGCCCTCCCCGCCGCCGCCGCCTCCCGCCCGCCGCGACACGCTGCACAGCGGGTCACCGCTTCAGCACTGATAATTGAATTCCGTTTTCTTTTTTACGCGACTGCGGTGTCGGGGTGTGAATCTCGGCCCGATCCATCATCAGATTCAATGCGTTGTCCCCGCCGCGCCTTGTGAACCGGGGAATTGGTGGAGTGAATGCGATGTAGCAGCGGCGCTGACGGCGGCCGCGGCGCTGGGCGTGCGCGCTGACTCGCTTCCGGTGCGTCGTGGCATTGTTACGCGACCGCGATTCTCGAGGATATTGTATCCTCGGTGCCAATAAATCCGGACGCAGCGCATTGTCGCGGGCCGCGCTTGTCACAGAGGTATTTGATATCCAACCGCCAGGGTCGCGACCCCGCACCGAGTTGTCGGACATGGCTGGGAATTAGTGGGGATTGCCGAGATTCCGAATGCGGCGTACAGCAGTGTGAATTTGTAGCGCCGCGGTGGCAGGCCGGGCAGTGAATCCCGATCTCTGACCCCGCCGAATATCCATTGAGTGGCGGTCTGAATTGGATTATCGTTTCGCCGGACTTGGCTGGCGACTTCTGAACTTGTGCTGTTGAAATGTGGGGCGACTGAAGAACACCGCAACTTTGATCTTTGGCAACGACATTGTGATTGTGAATCTGTGAGCAAGTTCTTGTGAGAATCCCACCAGTATTGGTTGTTGTCAGGTTTGTTGTGAAAGACGTGAATTTGAAGGTAAATTCTGGTTGACGTGACGCGCTGAGCTCCGCGTGTGTCGCTGTCCTGCGCGAGTTCCTGGCTGTTAGATGAGCGCGCCTTGCTCTGGTGTTTCCTCATTGATTTTGGCCGCCGTCGCTGCAAATTCAATTTGACTGGGATGACGCCCTCGTGCCTCGTGTAACAAGTGCACTGATCTGCTTGTTCGTTTACAGACCTAACGAACAACACCGGTCGTGCCGCTTTGGTACGGGGGGCATCACCCAGGCTGATGTTGCTCCAATGTGCATTTTGCATGACCACGTCTCGTCCGTTTTTCACGAAGGAGTTTGAGCTGTGTTCAGGGTCTACAGCTGCAGATCACTGAAGGAACGAGCAGATCCACGGAAACATGTGCGACACGCACAGCGCCCGAAGTATTTGTGTGCTCCAGTGATCTTCAGCCGAGAGCCGATGTCTTGGAGGAGGAGTTGCTCCAAACCCAACGCATTGACAAGTCCTGGATTCGAATGCAACAAGCCGGAGGCTGCAAGTTTCGATTGATCAGTGAGAGATCTGCGCGGTATTGATGCCCAGACGGTGTGTATCGACGCGTGGTCCTCCTTCAGGACACCTCCTGCAGGAGGGACCCGATTGGCCGAGTCTTCGAACTGGTGGCAATTCGATTAGAAATGATCAGGTTTGTCCATCCCTGGGGAATCTCGGTCGCTCGAGATTGACTTGAAAGTGCAGCTTCTCGCGGCCTGAATTTTATCGTTTGTGTTTGTGACCTTGTTCCGGGAACAAGACGGAGCAGGTCAGGGTGGACAAAACTCGTCAAACCTCTGTCGTTTGAGAAAAACATGAGGCTGGTTGAATTTCCTTCTGTTTCTTGTTGGCCTGTCACGAGTCACCCCGAGTACTTCTTGCTGTGCCTTGCTTCGGTGGACAGAAGGAAGCGAGAGAGTAGCCGAGAGATTGAGTCGGTGTCGAGCTGTCGCAGGTTCACCTGACTCAGGGAGGGCTGTGTGGAGCCCGTAATGAGATCACGCCGCTGACGTGGCACTTCTGTCATCGGCTTAACTCGAGAGAATCACGGGATACGCGCTGCGTTCGGCCCACAAGCTGCGCGTGTTCACGAGCACGCGATGATTTACGGGTCCCCGTGCGTGTGAGTGAGCGCTCCATCTCGTCCCCGTGTAACCGGCAATCAGACGTAATTACACCACAAAGACGGGCCAAACGAGCGCGAGCGAGCGGCGCTGCGAGCCTCTGGGTCAGAGCTTCGATCCTGGGGAGTGGGCTGTACTCGTACGAGAGCCAATGGAGCCAGGCTTTTCCTGACAGCACAACACTTCTGACGGGGATGGGGTTTGATTTCGACCCCAAAGGTTCTCAGGGTACTCCTCCATGCCCAAGGCCATGAAGCTCGGGGGGAGGCAAGGTTATGAGTCCAGGAAGCAAGGCCTGGGGGTGGGTGGGTTACAAGCCTGGGGAGTGAGGCTTCTCAGGGCAGCAATACGAGCCCATGGAATGAGTTTTGGAGGAGCAGTGCAAGGTGTGGCACTCTTCACGAGCCAAGGGAGCTGGGCTTACCAGGGTGGCGTTGCTGTACTCGCCTGAGGAGCGAAGCTTCATGGCGCGGCCAGAGTTGCGAAGGTGGCTTTTGTCATGTGACCAAACACCGCCCCTCCTTCAGACGCAAGATCATGGGGACCACGGCCCGTCTCCACTCAGAACCTCTTGTCTTGTATCAGGTCACGCAACAGTGCTGGACAGAGCCAGTCAGACAAGGTTCCCTTGGAGAACCCATCTTCTCCCACTGGCCTTGTCGTGTTTTGCGGAACAGGTTTCTGAATCACCAACAAGTGCAGGCGAAGCTTGGAGACACGACCGACAATTCTCGAAGCAGGACAGTGCGGTTCCCCACCGGGGGTTGATCATCTGTTGTGATCAATATTAAATGATCCTGTTGGGGAGAAGGGACGGGGGAGGGAGGCGGGGAGGGAGCTGCTTCCTCCGCCGCCGCCGCCCGTCGGGCCTTATCTGCTCCGAGCTGTATGTGCAGGTACATAAGCTGGTCGGGATCTCCTCCTGTTGCCTTATTATGGATATCTTCACCTCTGTCGGGTTGTAGCTTCCTTAAACAGCTTGTATCACAGCTTCAGCAGCTGTTCTTACTCTGGACGGCGACCAGCGCTCATATTTCACGCGCAACTCGAGCTGATTACTTGGCTCCATCGCTCACTCACTCACTGGCCGCTCTCCGGATCGAGGGATGAAGAGTTTTTCCCGGGCAATCTCCACTGTGCGGTCGTGCTTTCCGCGCGTGACAGTTTTATGAGAGGAGAGAGCAGGAGCGGTGGCAGTCTGCAGTCTCGGTGGATCCGCGTGCCTGGAGGTGCAACAAGGGAGTTGCCTTTCGAGGATGTTAAATTTGACCGGAGTTGCATCTCTGCGGACGCAGTAAAAAGCCTGTGGGACACCAAACAACTGTTGCATTGATTTCTTATCAATCTTGCCTTGGATTACATTGTACTGCACTGACAATCTGACTGAACACATTTTTTCCGCACTCGAGAGCAGCCCAGACTTAAAAGACTGGATGTCTCCGAAATTCCATCAATCCATGGATGGTATCGACGTGTTGAGTGCAAGCAGGTGTGTTATGCTGCGGTTTATTCCTTTGGTTTCAGTGTGATTTACTGTTGTGGTCAATGTTGTTCCTTTCTCTGTGGAGAATAGCGTGACAGAAGTTGCGCACAAACAAGTTTCCTGCAGCGGCACAGGCTTCCTACAGAACACCTGCAGCTGGTAGGAACACGGAAACTTTCGTCGAAGTGGCAGTGAAAGATGTGGGGTCCTGTGCACTGAGTGGACGTGTGTGACATGTTGCCAAGTCGTGTAGCTGGGTGTGAGTGCCTTGGGAACAAAAGACCAGTGCATGCAAGAGATTGTAACACGTGTGGTCGTCTGTTGGGCAGCCTGGTGGGTCCTTTGGTCTCGCTGGACTTTTCGGACAGTCAGGCCTGCGGTAATGCAGACACAAGTCGCCCTGTATCGCAGAAGTGTTGTGCTCTGCCTCTTCTCATCGAGCGAGAGAGGCGGTGGTGCTCGGTGGGCTCAGCTGTCCTCGTGGCTCGTTCTCCCCGCGGTGCGCGGAGCCTCGTCTTCCATCGGCAAGAAGAGGAGAACGCGAGGCGTCGCTGTGGACGCGGGCGATCCATCACTGTGCGCGGGGACGGGACCGACGCACGGAGGCAGCGCGCGATTCCGCTGCCCGAGATGCCCGTTGCAAACAAACAGGACACAATGTACGCAACCCGTATCATGAAGGGTGTCCTGTGTATTGATTTGAGTGGCGTTGGTGGCGCGGTGATCTGGGGCCCAGGACGTAATGGGGCTGACCGTATCCCAGTGATTTGGTGCAAATCCAATTTGAGTTCCATTACATCCCCTGGTCCCATGTAACAAGTGAATTGATTGAGTCGTTCATTTGAACACTGAAGGTTGCTATTTCTACAGTGATCGGTCTTACCCGGGAGCATTGGGGAAAACTTGCATGAAATGCACCCTGAGGCTACAACTACGTACAACGGTTGTGCATATTTGATCGCTCCCCAAGCCTTGAGAGAAAGACTGGGGCGGAGCAGATGTTTTGACTGCAGCGCGGTGGAAGTTGGTGTTTCCTTTCCCATGTCGCAGCAGCGTCGAGCTTTACCATTGCTGCTGCGCTGCCGGCAATTTGTCCAGCACGAGCTCGTTTTGTTTGGAAGCGAATTTGGTGCAGCAGTTGAAGCTCGGAAGCCGAACAGAACCAGTAGGTAGTTTAAGCTGTGCACTTCGCGTCCACCGCACGTGCAGGTCGCAAAACCAACCGAGTTTTGGCCAGAAGACGGTTTTTGTGCTGTTTGGTTTTCTGTTCTTTCAAAGGCCACACAATTTTGCGGTTGGACAAATGCAACAGTTTTGGTGAAGGACACAGCCAAGTTGTGATGTGGCATCCGCGAAACTCACGACTCGTGTCTGCCTTGATCAGATCCGACCGAGTGCTTCAGACGGGCGAACTTCGATGTGCATGAGCGATGGACACAGGGCGCTTCGCCTGAACTGCTCAGAACCTTAGCTCCAAATTTGCCAGGGACGAATCTGCTTCAGAAGCCGAACTTGTTCACGAGCTGAGAAACGATCAGGTGCGTCAAATTACGTGGAAACTGGGGGTGGGTTGGGCGTGCTGCTGCAGCTGGAGGTGGGGGAGGCTCGTGAGACACGAGTAAAATGCACCAGAAACAAGCGCGTCTGATTAACGTCGACTCCACCGCACATGGGGCCGCGGATTCTTGGCTTGATGGTCATTCATCATCGCAGGGAACGCTTCCGAACACGGTGCGGCTTTCATTCTCACCGAATGAGAGCATGACCACCCAAACAAGGCAATTCGCTTGTTTGGCGATTTGGGAAGAAGGGAAGTGCGTTCGAGGTTGGGGTGACGGAGCTGTTCTCCAGGGGAGGTGCGTGAAAGTGTCGCTGGTGTTGGTGTCTCACCGATCTGACAGGAAGATACGAGACGAGTTGACTCTGTCTGTCTGTCTGTCTGTCTCTGTCTGTCTCTCTCTGTCTGTCTCTCTCTGTCTGTCTCTCTCTGTCTGTCTGTCTCTCTCTGTCTGTCTCTCTCTCGGTCTCTCTCTGTCTCTCTCTGTCTGTCTCTCTCTCTGTCTCTCTCTGTCTCTCTCTGTCTGTCTGTCTGTCTGTCAGTCTGTCTGTCTCTCTCTCTCTCTCTCTCTCTCTTGTATGTGAGTGTGTGTGTGTCTGTACTGTGAGTGTGGTGTCTGTTTCAAGCCGCGTCACGAATCGCAGATACCCGAGCACCGCTGACCTGCAGTACACACAAAAAGCTGCTCATTGGGACGACAGCATGCTGGAGTGCGTCCACCGCCCAACGACAGTTGACAACACAAACACTGGGAAAAGACGCTTGAGATTTTCTTTTTCCAGCAGTTTACTGGATGTGGAATGTGTCTCTCAGGGCAGCAACGGGCAGCACAAACCATTCGTTAGTTTGCTAAAGAAAGGGGACTGCACATGCTTCTGCAGTTCAGCAAGACGTGTGAATTTTTCATGACAGTCGGACGAAGTCAGGAGGGTTGATGGCAAGATTTGTTGGTGGCAGCGACGCTGTGGATGTCCGAGTGCGGTCTCGAGCAGTCTTAAACCGGGGCGATTCTGTTCGAACGTCTGTGAGCAAGAGACAAGAGTTCTTCGGGCTCGCTCGTTCGGAAAGATGGAGGATGTTTGGTGGAACGTGCGTGGTGGAGTGGTGGGTGGGTCTCGTGTGTTTCCGGGAGTCTGGAGCCTGGTAGAAGCTGGGAGAATTCTCGGTCAGCCAGTTCAACAAACAGTGGACGGCTTCGTTTCCCCGTCCATCGCGCGCCCCGGGGCCGTTTCTCACCTGCTCTTTGTTTGTCTCGTTTTGTAGTCACATGATGAATGAGGGTCCAGATCAGCCCTTTCGATGTTCTCGTTGAGTACCGGCTCTGCTGGTCTTTTTCATCAGTCTTTGTGGACCAGTAGTGGCATCGATTTCTTGCGCCTTACGTCTGGTTTCTGAAAGGTTTCCGCTATCCTGTGGGATTATGTGAAATTGTGGAAAAATGAAAGAGAGAACACGCAACACAAGACGTAAAATTCTCAACGAGTCTCGCTTTGAACCACTGGAGCAGTCTGAGATCCGCTCTGTAGAATGTTTGACTGGAATTTTTGTAACGCTTCGTGTGCAGAATTTGATAGAGCAGCGCTGAGGTCGCGACCACCCGGGATCGTGCGGGTAATTATCCACCGAGCATTGTTGAAGCACCGCAGGTGGTGGAAGGTGCATGTTGACACAATAAAACACGGAGCCGGGCCTCGGTGTCCGGCAACACGCGGCGCGCGCGCGCTGATGCCGAGTAACACCTGTTGGTGCTGCGTCCAGATTGATCGGTGCGGACCCCGGACTCGGGCGGGGTTCGGAGAGAACGCGTGAAACGAGCGGCCCCTCGTCGCCCCCGGACTGATCGCGGACCAGAGCTCCAGGGAGAACCGGCGCGCGTTTCTGGGGCTGCATGAGAAGGTCCAATTGAGCGCGCTCCCGGTCTCTCTCAAATGCATTGCTTCCATCGCATATTTGCTTTCTTTGCCATCAATCAACTGCAGCGCAAGTGTGAACCGACACCCCACACATTTCGACGAATACACTTGGCGCATTAGGTAAATGAAAGCAGAATTTTTTCGGAGCTGTTTCCTCTGCCCCCGACTCTGTGATCTCGGTGAGTTCAGCTGTAAGCAAGACAAATTGCCTTTTAGTGATCCTTATTGATTGACGAATCCCTTTTTCCGTACTTCAGATAGAAAGAGCGCCTCGATGCCACCAGAGTCAAACTTGGTGAGGAGGACGATCCTTTCGCCTGTTTTTTAGTGCCGTCCGTCTGCACGCAAACGTCAGGGAATCATCAGTTGATGGAGTCCGCCCAAGGCTGAGACAGTTTCCTGTGAAACTGGACCCTTTCTCCTTTATTCTTGGACCGTACCTCGCGAAAAGCCACACGTAGCGACACCAAGTCGCCTCGCGCATGCACAATTCCACCACAAAGTTTCGCAGCAGCTTTGAACTGCGAACGAAAGCCGCTTCTCGGCGCTAATTGAAGGCAATGAGGAAACTTAATGCAGAGTTGGAAGTTTCCGATGTGGACCTTTCTGAATCCAGAAACAACTGCACAGGGAGATAAAGCAAGACGCCTTCCCCACACGTGCACGTCAACGTGAGTCTCACCAGAGGAACAACGAAGAGAACTTGCGCCACGCACGGGACCCTTTGGTTCAACTTACTTGTCGTCGCATAGATGCGTGTTCCCAAGAAAGTTCAAAATGTGATACAGATTAAATTTGGTGCCAATAAACGAGCATAGGCTCTCTCAGTTAGAGAGCTCCCACCATCTGAGTATCACTCTGTTGATGTGCGAGCTTGGTGACACAAAAGAATCATCGTCCTCATTCATTCTTTCGCGGTGTCTTGAAGACATGCAAAGCTTCAGAGCTTTGATGTTTGTCTTTTTCTTTGTTTGCAAGGAAAAAGGAAAAGACGTGTCATCATTTCTGCTCCGGCGCTGCCTTTGTCCCGTCCCCAACAGGGTCGATGCGAATCTGCGCACGGAGCCTTGATTCAGGTTTATCACTGTGGATACGCGTTCTCCGCACCTGGGACGGAAGGGCTGGTGCGAAGCGGCGGCACCGGCGCTTTCACCTTGTGGGCCACAAGTTTGGCTGCATGAGTGTGTGCACGTCGAGCAACCTTGCTTGAGACGCAGAGATCTGTACAAACCCACTCGCTGCTGAAGAACGGTGCAGGGCTCCCTCCTCCTCAGGCGGCGCGTTGGCTGCGGAGCTGGGTGGGCGGAATCAGAGTCAACTCGCCTTGTCTGGTCCGAGTCCGCGTGACACACATTTCATTCTGATGTGATTTGCTGGACCAGATGACACCGTCGCTTTGATAGCATCTGACCCGGCCTCTCCCCGCGGCCGCTCGAGAATGCCACCGACATGGCACCTCCAATGGCGAAACTCTGCTCGCTGTCCCAGTGCGTTGCGAGGCACAAGCTTTTTATGCCCCAAACGACTGCATGTAATGCACTGTCGTGTGCGCTGAGCTCTGTGATGCGCCACATGCGCAACGGAACCGTGGTAGTGGGCTTCATGGAAAATTCAGCGAGTGCGTCGTGTCGTCAATCACGGAGTTCGGGTTCGTCGGTCCAACCACACAAAACTGGTGCTTCATTGTGAATCATTATCGTGAGTTTCTTGTTTCTTCTGTTATGGCAATTCCCGTAGATCTGCTGCTGTGGATTCAGCGTGTTCCCGAAACGGGCCGTTCACGTTGCACGCCGCAGCCCGTCCGTAAGAAATACGAGTACGCGCGAGGTGACGATGGAAGCGTTTGTTGGCTTCATGTTGTCAATCACAATTAGAATGTACTGTAGTTCTCGCCGCACGCACACATGTTGTTTGCGCCCAGCTGTGAGCACCTCTGGAAAACTGCACTTTCATCGGCAGGAAACATGCGAAGACAAGTCGGTCCTGGAGACGATAACCCGCGAGGAACGGAAGCGACCGAATGTCGCGATTGCGTGCTGGCGATCATTAGGAGAAAGTTTCCCTCATCCGCGCTGTTAGGAATTCTCTCAAGCCCGAGAATAGCGGAGGCGAATGCAGGATCCGGTCGAGAAGGCGAGACCCGTGCATCAGTCGAGGCGGGGGCTTCGCAACTTTGAACAATTTGACAAGAGATGGTGAAAAAGTGGACGAGGGAGTTTTGCTTCTTTCGGGGTCAGGGGGTGGGTGGGTAGGCTCCCGATCCTGCCGCCCCCTCAGATCCTCCCCTGAATGAAAGCTGCAGATGTGGATTTCCTGGGAGTCGGAGAGTTGTTGCTTTTCGAAAACAGTCACGTTTGAAGATCACATTCTCTGCTGTGTGAGACTCTAGTGCCTCATTGCGCCGACGCCAGGACTGATTGAAGCCACATGCTCTGATAGTAATTGTCAGGAAAGAGCTGTCTCCGGCGCACAGAGTCAAAGACGAGAAGTGCTGTGAAGAACGTGAAGTGTTCAGGTGAGGCGACTTCTGATGTGTCTCCAGGTAACATGGCCTGAAAGAGACTTCGGGTCACCGCTTGGGCTCGACCGGAGTTCAGAACTGAGAACCATCTACGCTGTGTGGAAGCTGTACTCGTGTGTGAGCAGACATCATGTGTCCACACACTGACTGCACATGCGTGAAGCACAAGCTTTTGGCACACTTGAAGCCCCACCACTTCGAGCCCTTTGTTTTGCCAAGACAATTGTGGCGCCAAACAGCTGAGATATCGGTGTCGGTTCTTGGCGCGGATTGCCAATGCAAAACCACGTTGTTCTGCGCTGCTGTGACGGTTTATTGTGGATTTTGCCGGAACACATCTGCACAAAGATATCTGTTGCCACAAAAGAAACCTGGATGCTCCATCTCTGTCAGTTTTATCCGTGTTAGGCAGCAGTGAGGCGACAGATAAGTTCTGTTCCCTGTGTGAAAGCAGCCCGCCAGTCGTGGCAAAACCTCTTTTCAAGTTGTGTTCGGGATCAATAGGAATGATTCGGTCTTATCTGTTCGCCCATATAGCTGCAGATGTCTTCTTCCCGCAAGATTTCATTTGGAGCTGGTTGCCGCAAAGAAATTGACATTCATAAATGACACTTGCAAATGCTGTCGGTCTATTTAATGTTGTACGAGGGAGGCTTCCTTCTCTGCTGAGGCGCATAGATTGCTGCATCCGTGCCATCTGAATGTGTCTCCGGTTGGAGCTGGACGCCCTGTGTTTCTTCCGCGCTCCCGCCCGGCGGAAGTGGCATCTTGGGACGTTTGGTCGTCGTCAACATTCAGGGTTATTGCGTCGGGTGTGATGACATGGGAGATTGAACTTTTACGAGGTCCTTTGCGGCGTGGACAACGGGACGAGGAAAACTTGGAAATCTGGAATCTTTTGTTCAGTCTTCTCAATTGTGTTGCGGAAGTGTGAGCTTTCTTCCCTCTGTTATCTTGAACACCTCACCAAAGTTTGGAGGTGAGTTTCTCTTGTTTCTCAGGAACGAAAAACTCGGGAGGTCTGCCGACTCCTCCACGCACTGAGGGTCGTCGCTGAGTGGCTTCAGCGCAGCAGCGTCGTGTAGTACGTGGGGTGTACCAAAAGAGGCCGATCATCGCAGATTGGTGGACCAGTGTTTTCCCTTGTTGTGCAGAAGTTTTTCCACCATTGTCAATGCATAAACAGAGATCATGGCAAAGAGCTTGGGACAAGTAACTTCCACAATGTGGGTCACAAACTAAAGTGGGGATGTCATGGACTGAGCAAGCTGCGATGATCGGTTTCTTTTGGTACACCCCTCGTACACGAGGTGTCGTGGCGCGGAATCTCGGCGCTGCACAGTCGCTTCATTACCGTCATTCATCGGTGCGAATTGAAACTCGACGCCGACTCGGTCGGGTCGGCCCCGCCGAGTCCTCGGGACATTAGCGGTATTGACTCCGCGCACACTCGAGGGAATCGGCGTTTCTTCCGTATTGACTCGAGGCCTGGTTCCCGCTGAACGCGTCGTGCACTGCGTCCCAGTGCGATTGAGTGGATCTTGCACGGCAGCAGACTGGAAATTCCCCGCAGACTTGTGCACGGACGCAACGCGTGACGATTTCGGTGTGGAGCGGCCCATAGCGACGAGTTTCTTCTGGAGGAGACTCGTCGGGGCCCGTGCTCAGCGAGCTGTAAATTGAGCTATTAAGAAGGTAATAACTGCACGATTTCATCCGCGGAATTACATGCGTTCCTCCGAGCCAAGTACGACTCAAGAAATCCACTTGCTCAACGGAGATCAGTTCCGCTGGTGTTTCTCGCATCGCAGAACACGGGAAGACTGCGTCACGTTTTCCAGAATTTCAAACAAAAAATGTTCAACTTCTGCTTTTGTTCTCAATCAGTGATGCTGTTTGGCTTTTCATTCCGGCTGTTTGCTGGAACCAACATGAAGCCGGCAACCACCATTGACGTCAAATTACAGGACCAAGTCCAGGCTGCCTGCCCAATGTGCCAGCGGAAACCTCCGCCGCACACCGCAGCCCAGATGCCAGGTTGAACCCTGGAGCAGCGTGGAGTCGACCTTCATTGGTCACAAAGCCTCCGCTCCAGAATCGGATCAACCGTGGCACTGACGAACGCAATTTCCCCACGTCTCGAATTAACCGACATGGACTTCAAAAACAGCTCTGTGGCAATCAAGGTGCTTTTCTCCTGTGGGTCTTTGTGGGAGTGGATGAAGAAAGAAAGTTTCCGGGGCCTGAGGAACTGCAGGGCCAGAATAATCTGATGTATCTGTGATTAACACTGCAGTGACATTTACAAACGGCAGCTCCAAATCCAGAAGCGTTCCTTGGAGGATGAGCAACTTCGTTACCGCCGGAGAAAGACGGCGCGGGACTTCGCAGCGAGATGAAAAGGCGCGTCCGGTGTAATTGCGCCATTGATTTCTCATCAGTCTATCCGGGATTGCATTGATCCCGCTGTTTGGAGAAAGCGATGAGAAAGTGAAGGGACGGCCGGATTCTGGCCTTGTTGCAGCAATTTGCTCGGTTCGTGTTGATCAACACCAATCTCGTGGTGTGTCTCACACTTTATCGCTTCGCACGGGCGAAGTAGGAGGTGCTTCGTACAAGGGCGTTCGTCCACAGGTGAACACCACACAAACACACATGGACGGATGGACACACACACACACACACACCCCAACACGCACTCTCCTCTGTCTTTCCCCTATCAACTGCACCACTGCTCGCCGATTCTTCTTTCAGTTAGTTTGTGGCGTCTGGTTCATTCTCTGTGTCGGATTTCCATCAGTTCCCTCTGCGGCAGCATGAGAAGTTATGGCAACTCCTCTTTATTGAAGACGAAAGTTCTCAGATCTTCCTTATCGGAGCAACGCACTCAGTGCATCAGTGGAATATTGCAATCATAATGCCTTCGTTACGAAGTGCTGATACGGTGCAAACTTATTCATTGGATCTTTCATTGGACTAAGCCGCTTCTTTGCTTCATTCGCGTAAGCGGCGTCTTGAAAATTATTTGTGTGTAAAGCAGGAATCAATCTTCCGTTATGTCTTCGTTGGGGGGATGGATGTGTTTGGCTGATTTAAGGCACGCGCAGATGAACACGCGAAATGTTCTCGGGCCTGGGCGACAGATACGAGTCCTTGTGTTAAAAGCAGTGGAACTTTCCAATGTCGAAAATCGCATTGTCCGCCAACAACTCGCTCTGTTATTTCACAGAATGCGCACCCTGTCCATGTGTCAGCGTCTTGAAGCACGGGAGGCCGCGATCCCGGCTCCTCGTAACGTGTTTAGCGCAGACCGTCCGTGGTCGCAGTGGGGCAGGAGGCAGACACAGGAGCTGATCTCAGAGCCGCGGCGCTAATGTCAAACGTGTTCATTGATGGTCACCCACATCGCTACAAATGCCGAACGAGGCGTGATTCGCCTCCGTTGGTCAATACAATAGTCGCTGTGTTGACCCAGGGCATTAGCGTTGAGGAGAAGGTTTCGAGCTCTGCATCAATGAATGGAATCCCCATCACCGCTGATGGAGATTAGGCCCGGCCGTGCTCACCCACACTGCGGGCCCAACAACGTGTGCGAATGGACCGCAAGTGGAGCTCGGGCTGAGCCTCCCGCAATAGCAACCGATGGGTGAGATCGAATTAACCCGCTGCATGACCAGGAGGCGGCACTTTTCTTGCCTTGCAAGAAAGGACAGGTAGTGTGGCCAGTTCACGCCGCCCTGTTGTGGTGCTTCGTCATCGGGAATCGGAGCTCGTGTCTGAGACGGTTCCGAGGCGGCGCGAGGCGGGATGATGTGGTGGATCCATCCGCAGAAATAAATCGCAATTAAGAGCAGAAACTGACGTGTCTTGGTGGGAAATGTGAGAGATGGCTCCAATTTAGAGGAGACCAAATGAAGTGTGTGGAGCAAAATTGGGAGTTCCTCACTTTGTTTCTGCTCTGGTTCCTTGGATCACGTTTCCCATTCGTCGCCAAAACTCGAGGAAGCCGCAAGAAGAACCACGTTTGGGTTCGTACGCTGTTGTGCACAAAAGCGTGCCCTCTGTGGTTTGCAATTTTCTGAAGGACGTTTTTGTGTGGTTTGTAATTCTCTGGTGGAATGTTCTGTGTGTTTTGAGGTGGTTCCTCCCGTTTTGTCTCCGCATTGTTTTGCTCCAGGCAGGCGTGAGTTCAAAGTGTGTCAGAGATAATGCACAGAATACAAAAGCGTAATTAAAATGTCCCGAGACGCTTGTTCTGTGTTCGTGTCAGCGTGAAAAGGGAGCTTCATTGGAGTTTTATTGAGCAGAGTTGCCCATTGAATCTGGGAACTCGGCTTGTGTTCGCTTCTGTTGGACTCGGTGGAGACACGTGTCGATCGGTAGGATTCTGCCGGGGGAACCAGCAACTTCCCTCGGGCGAGGACAAATTGAAATATGCGAGGGCTCTTCCTGCCGTTCCCGATCTATAGCGAGCGTCAAGGTTTGTTTTGTTCGTTTGTTGTTCTTTTTGCGTGGAAAAGTCTGAGGACAGGGTCTTCTGATTGTCAGCCTTTGATTTGCGGACAAAAATGATTTCTATGGACTTGCAGTTGTGGTGTGTTGTCCTGCCTTTTGTATCACCTGCAACGAAATTGGATCAACAGGGAGGTTCGGCAAAACAGACTATTTTGACGCACACGTGAGCGTACACGTAAGCGTGGGCACAGGAGTCACCCAGTTGGATGCGGTACACAGTCTCTGTTTCAGTCTTTCAATCCTCTGGTTTGCTTGGTTCCACGTGGTGGGGTACTTCGTCTTGGCTTACGCGTTCGACTACGTTCTTGACATGCCGAACCTGCCTTTCTGGACATGCTCACGTGACGTGCTGATTGTCGTGGTCCCGACTCCTGTGCGGTGGGATCGGAGACGGACGGAGCGCCCCTCGGACGCTGATGGAGAGGGTTTCTCCGAGATGCATTGATGGAGTGGAAGCGTCTTGCCTCGGAGTGATGGAAATGGGCGCAGCCGACACGAGGCGGGTTTATCTTTGATGTCCAGCTTTACATGAGCAATAATTCATTGGCAGAGATTCCGACAAATGTGATTTCTCGCATCTGCTGTGTTTGGAGTGTCTCCGGGTGCTTCCTGTCCCTCGGCGCTGTTTCGGCAGCAGCGGCAGCCGCAGTCTCAAGGCTCTTCTCGAGCTTTCTGCTTCAGTCGGTAAATGTAGTTGACATTTACATGTGCGCAGCACGTGGCCCCACGCCCGTCCCCGCCGCCGCCACTGCCGTCATCGAGAGTCCAGCGCCACTGCACTTGATCAAAGGGACTCGAGAAAATTACACCAACGTCCGCACGTCACGATCCAAATGGCTGCGAGGTGCAAGTTGTGTCGGTCACGTGCTCACATTGTCCGAGTTAAACCCCCCCCCCCACACACACACACACACAGAGAAAGTTTCAACTCAGACATTGTCTGACTCGGACATTGTCTGACTCGGACATTGTCTGAGTAACCCCCCCTTCCCCCCCACACACACACACCATTTCAACTTGGATATTGTCTGACTTGGACATTGTCTGACTGGGACAAGTGCTGTCCTGCCGATGTGCGCTGCGCGTGGCTGATTCTCTACTTGAAAGTCCAGTTTCCAGAGGAGAGTTCCATGGGCACAGACTGATGACTAGTGCAATGCCGAGGAATCGAGAATGATTGCAGACTCCGTCATCTGCTTAGTTATCTGCTTATGGGAAAGAAACATTTCGGGAGACTTGGAGCGAAATGAAATGCTGATCTTCCTAATGGGATTGCGGTTCGATGTGATTCCACGTGAATTCCTGCAGGGACGGCGATCCAAAGGTTTTTGAAAGCAATATGATGTTGTAATATGGAAGCAATTGAAGGTACCCGAGTGGTGGGACGTCCTCTCTATTGATATGCCGAGGTCTGCGCTGTTTGGATCAATTTACTTTTCTCCTTCGCTATTACTCTTTCGCCCGGCGCGTGCTTATTTTGTCCGTGGAGGAGGAGAACTGAAAAGCTACTCCTAAGAAAGCCTCTGTGGATTATGCGGAGTAACGGCAGGCTCACTGCGGGCTGTCAGTCTTTTATTCCTGGGCGCTTTGAAGAAGTTGCTCCATTGTGAAACTCGATGTCTCGGCGCTTGGTCTCCGTTTCAGCGTCGGCCTCGGCGGCGGCAGCGCGACTCCGGAGGCGAACACCCGTCCCTCCCGGTTGTCTGCTCGTTAGCGGTTTGTTTCTCTTGTTCTCTTCGTCTATTATGATCCCTTTAATGCGCGGAAATAGGAAACGCTGCATCGATCCATCAGATTTAGGCAAATGCGTTGTGCGCATTAGCCGTGTTGGGCCCGGAGCTTTGAGCCGCTTCTGAACCCCCGTTTACTGCCTGCTTGACCCCATCAACTGCGTCCATTACGAGTAATGCCCTGAAAGCCAGTCAACTCCTCAAGACATTTGAGAAAGTGCGCGGTGCGCTTGAATAAAACATTGACCGAATGTAGGAGGAAGTGCGCTGAGGTTTTCCAAATATCAAGCAGCAGCATGTCCAGATGGGGTGGAGCTGTCTTTTCACACTGACGGCAGAATCGAGGTTGTCGCCTGCAAGAAAAATCCCTGGTCCTGGACCACTGAGACCGCTAGAGAGGCAGCTTGGCAAGACACGCCATCAGGGCGGTTCGTCTTGATTAAAAGGCCAAGGATTACCGTGATGTTTTCACACGAGGCACTTTTGTTTGTATTCTGTGCATGTTGAACATCGAAGTTTGGTAGCAGTGAGCGGTGCGAATGGTACAGCTGTACAGAACGTGGTTTCAGCTGGATATTTATTGGAATCTTCTCAGCCTTGAAATGGAAGGATCTCAATAAAAGGGCGAGATAGGTTTATTGCTCTGTAGTTTGAGAAGCCAATCTGTGCAGAGGATAATGGCGGAGGCACCCAGGAGAGACTGACAGTATTGGATGGTGTATGGAGAGGAGGAACCCTCGCTCTGTTCGACAGCCGCGGTGCATGACTGGGCACAGCCTTTTAATTTCTCTGGTGACCAGACGCATCTGTTGATCACACGTACACGGGTCCCAGGGCGGCAGACACTGTCGAGCCCTAAATTAGCTCCGTTTTCAATCAGGAATACACTCGATTTCCCGCTCCAGAGCCTCTGCTCTGTTGAGTGGAGTTTGAAAGGCCCCTTTTGTGACACCACCGCGTGTCGTTCTCCAAATTTGAAAGAGGCCCCTGTTGGAAATTACAGATGCTTTTTTGCGTTGTTGTGAGGGTGAGTGTGATTTCATGCTCCACAGTGACTGGAACTTAGTTCTGTGTGCGAACAGAATACAGAAAGGATGGTTTCACTGAACACCAGCTTGTGCAAACATTCCACAAGTCATTTGTGATTTTTGATGCAGTCAGACTGAGTGGAGTGTTTGTGTCTCAAGTGGCTGAGTCAGATCCTCGATCAAATGGAAGCAGAAGACGTCTGGAACCTGGACTGTTGTTTGGGAACTTGGAGGGCTTGGGGACCTGGCTTCCTTGGGACAGCGGTGTGACTTCGGCTGGCACGTTCAGTAGCTGTCTCTACGTGGTGTGAGGATCAGTCCACAGGGATTTTGTCAAAGAGAATTTAAATTGAAATGTCTCTGCACACCCCAGTGGATCCACAGCAGGGGGGATCTGTTCTGACCAGGGCTCATCATGGTGCAAGAAAAAAACCTCCAAGATATTGCCAAGAAGAACTAAAAATGAAAGTTGTTGCTTCACTTTGGTCTTTTGCTCCAGGTCAAATCAAGCCAGGCCGTGTCTTTACAACGAAAGCTGACTCTGTGAACAAGGTGGGTTGATAGACAAACACCTTAGGGGCAGCAAACTCAAGACGAAGCGTTGAGAGACGTGGGTGAAATACAAAGGAATTGGGAGACCGCGATCATCGTGGTCTGATTCTGCGTATGTCGTGTGTTGCGGTGGCGGCTCTGGGAGAGTGATGGACCAGAGCCGGTCAGACACAGCTCTACACGAGTCGCCTCCTCCGATACAACATTGCGGAATCCCTGTTATTAATTCTGATGGGAATCAGCTGTTCCAATTTCTCGCCATACGTATGCATTTATTCATGGAATTGGCATTGAATAATTTGACAGCAGTCCCCTCAGCTTGGAACTTCTGAAACCTCAATTAGTGCTCAGCTTCTCCGGTCACGTCGGATCAAACAGCGCGAGTTAAATACCGCGCTCAGATAATGGGAACAAGTGCGAGCAACAGATCTGCGGCGCGCTTGATTGCGTGGGGTTGTCGTGGTGCGTCAGGTTCACGTGGGCAGTCACAGTCTGATGTTTTGAGTGGAATGAAAGTATGAAATTTGGCTTCATGTCTCGTTTCAGATAGATCCTGCAGCAGATGGTGAAACAAAGAAGGTCCAGACAGAACATGCTCGGAAACGGTGAGTGGACTTTCCTGTCTCTACCTGCACATGGAATACCTTCTTGGGGCCCCAACCCACGTACGTAGCAGTGTGGACACAACCATGTAGCTGTGTGGTCCAACCATGCAGCTGTCGGCACACCTCGCTACACACAACCTTATTCTCGTGCACGAATTGTTGCACACGTAGAAAAGAACACAATAGCCTCTGTGGGATTGTTTGCCTTCTGTCTGTTCAGTCGCTCGCGCAGATCAAGTGCGGAGCTGTGATTCCCTTTGAAGGCTCACAGCGGCAGCTCTCACTCAGCACCATTTAACTGTATTGCAAGAATAAAATGGAATAATTAAATAGATGCGTGATGCTTTGAGTGTGGGATTTTTGTCGCGGTGTTCCGTGGAGACCGCACGAAGAAAGTTGCCAGATCTCCATCAATTTGATTATTGCCTATGAGCGTCGTGTCGTCTCGGCTGAGGTTTCAGGGGGGAACGTTTGTTCCAACAGCAACGCCAGTTCTGTGGTTGTTTTCCACTGTTGTTCGTAGCCTTGAGGGAGGTGGACAGATGGACATGCACAGTGATCGAAAGTGCGCACTTCGAAAAAGTAAAGTTTGTGGATTTTCCAGTGTGGCAATGGCAGACAAAATCGGGAACAAAACGATGACGGGAGAAAGAACGCAAATCCGGACAACCACACGCCCGTAGCACCTGTCACCCATCTGAATAAATTGGGCAAAAGCAGCGACATCGAGAGGTTGAAGACACTGCCGTGGATTTTCGTGCGATTCTTAGGTGAAGAAGGACGGAGAAAGTGGGGTCCTGAACAGGGTCACTGACCTGTCAGCGTCGCACGGAAGGACGTTGTTTTTCCGCGTTCTCACCGAGGGATCTGCACTTCCACAGCTTGATGAGCAGCAGACCACGTCTTAGGAGTGCGACTTGACGTGGCGATTGAACAAACCAAGGTGTGTGCGCAAAGTGTCCTGCTGCAGGTTCCTTGGTCAGGGCGCCCTTGCCATCATCGTAGACAGGCACGGCTGGGGCACCCTCGCGATCACTGAACACACCGTGCTGTGACAGGGCACCCTCGTTGGCACGGCACGTGTGGTGGTGCGACCAAGGTGCCCTCGCTGACACTGCACGCCCTGGCCAGGGCACCCGTGCCGCCAGACGCAGTGCTCCGGCTGGAGCGCCCTCACCGTCAGGCAAGGCGCGAGTGAGTTCATCTGTAGAACACCAGAGCAGCCCCTCCTGTGATGAATGACTTGAACCCCTCCAGCAGTGGCAGCGTCGACTCCTGTAAAATAGGGAATCACACAGTGATAGGCAAATTGATTCGCGAGGAAAGCAATTTGATTCATATTTTATAAGGGCGACATGCCTGCAGTGAATGTTGATGAATGTTGATGAATATTGGTTCGTGGTGTCTGGGCTGCAGTCGCGGTCGACTCGGACGGGCGGCGGTCAGGACCAGCTGACCGCGCGCGACAATGGGTCGTCTCGGGCGGATTGGCTCCGTCCGTCGCCCCGTTCACTGAGGAACGGTTTGAGCGAGATGAACATTCAGTGTGTTGTAGCTGGATTTATGAAGGGCGAAGCTGATTTTATGAAGACAAATGTGGACGTTGTCCTCCGTGTCGGTGAAAAGTAATGGGACAAGTGGAGTGCTTTGCGGGGAGAGTGGTGCGGACTGGGGAAACGACGTGGGGACGACGGTGGGGCACGGATCTGTGGTGGGCCGGGCACTCCAGCTTCGTGGTTCATGTGTTCAGGGTCATTAGCTTGATGTGAGGGTGGGGAAGTCCTGTGTTGATCAGAACGGCGCGGACGAGGGTGGACACAGGTCAGCACGTCGATCAGGACACGCGTCTCCGTGAGTGATGCCTTTGTTTTCTGCTCGATCAGTGGAGGACTTCGCATGGAACCTCCACCCGAGGTTGTCCGCGCAAGTTTATTGTTGCGTCCAGACCAGATAATCATGGCCGGTCCCGGCGGAAAGCACGGAGACGAAGACACTGGAGAAAGTTTTGAATAACTTATGACTGTCACATGATAATGAATGGGAGATGATGCCTCTGTGAGGCCCACGAGAAATGGAGGAGATGTCTACATGTTGTTTCCGAGCGGAGCGTTTGTTTGGCGAACCGTTTAGGGGAGCGGCGGCGCCGAGTGCCGGGAGAGGATTGAGTAACGCGGGGCACTTACGACTCGTAATGAAATGATGAATGTGCGTCGCCGGGTAATTTCGTTATGGATTCTGGGAACGCGCGGCGGCGGCGGCGGGGGCGTCGTGTTCGTCTCGTCACGGGCGACGTGCTGCTGACGGGGTTTGTGACACGGAACGTCGCCGCTCGTTTGGCGCTGTCCGAGCGATGTTTGATGAGAATCTGCAGCTGAAAGCGCCTTGCTTTGATGACATGCGCTGCAAAGGCGCCACCCATACGGGAGCGTTTGCATTTGCGCGTGCGCGTTTCTCTCTATGCAGGACGGTACGGTTCTTGCTTGCACCGTCTCTTCTCTTGTGTGTGGCATGCGCAACGAGTGACAAGCGATGGTTCACGGCGAATCCGGATTTGATTTGAGGGAGCCCAACACGTTTGCACAAAGTTTGGGAGGTTTAACTTTTGGGGTCCGGGGGTCCCCGGGCTCCCTCCCCGAAGGTGGCTCCGCCCCCGACGGCAACATGTTCAGATATCGCGACGCTTCCTTCGCCCACGTCGCGGTGCTCTCTCCGCGGCGGCTTCTCGCAGCGGAAGTCGGGTCCCGCGTGACTCTCCAATTAGAGCTGTGCGCGCGCCCCGCCGGGACGTGTCGCCTCGTGACCTTGGGGCGCGAGGTGCGCAGATCCTGAAGGAGAGGCGCCTTTGAAGAAGTGCCTCGTCACACACACGAAGTGCGCCCACCACAGTGGCGATCCCGACGTGGCGTAGCAAGGCTCGAAGAAGCTCTGTACCTCGTCAAGCTTCACTTTCGTCAGTCAAGGGAACACTGGCACCTTTTGTCTGCAGCACAACACCAGTTTTCCTCGGTAATTCTCTCCACGTTCAGGTTCCCGTTGTTTCTCTTTTGCGTGTGTGAAACAACAGAAAGCGCGAAACGAACGTGATGAACATCGCTGAAAAGCAGCGCAAGCATCATCCGTTATGCCTAAGTGCTTCTTTGTTTTTCTTTCCAAGTGAAGTGCCAAGCCTTTGTGTGCGGCGCAATGCGAGATCAGAGACTCTGTGTCATCGTGTGATCCATATTTGTACATGGATGAGGACTTGCAAGAAGAGACGGGGCCACGGGGTGATCCATCACCAGGGCTTCTCACGTGCGCCGTGACAGCGAGAACAAACGCAGTAGCCGGCGTAAGAGCGCACTCTATCACCAAGGTGAGCATTCCTGTCACAAACACGCGCGTTTTTATCTTCCAATGACACTGGGAAATAGGGCAACGAATTGATCATGTGCGGCGATACGGCGGGGATCAGGTCGGAACGAGATCCTCATCCAAAACACAGCTGCTCATGTGGCTGACGTTTGACCTGTCTCCGTCCACTCCAGATGTTTGGATGCAGCGGTGCTGTGTGTCCTGTTCGCAACGCTGATGGACACGGGTTCCGTTTGAGGCGCTTTGTAGGCTGCATTGCGATGCAAGAGCAACAATTGAGAGCGATCCTTGCTGCATCAAGCGGCGTCGAGCCACCCAGCGATTGCAGTGGTTCAATCGCGTGAATTGTGAAGCAGCGCCTACATGTGTCTGGAGATACGTGTCCGGAATGCTGCAGGAGGCAGCGCATCCATTGTGGAGGCTCAGCTGTGGCCACAGAAAAGCATGTCGTGATTCGTATCTGTCCGAAACGGAGAAAGCGGCTGTCAAAGGGGCCCTGCGCGGCGGGGTGCGCGCTGGACGCGGCAGATGGATGAGATTCTCCAGTATCTGCGGGTAAAACCACCGGATTCTCCTTCTGGAACCATTCATCATCTGTGCGGCCACGTGACAATGAAATCTGATTTCTGAATAGCGATGATTCGAATTTCAAGGGCGAAGCAACTCGGCATTCACTTCGACATTCCGTCACCCTTATGTTCCCTTGGCCTGCAGTGGTGGTTGTTCTTTGGTTGGAGTTTTCCATTTCTTCATCAAGTCCTGCTGGTTTCGCATTGCTTGAGTTGCGTGACGCCTTTGAAGAGACTGGTCTTTGATGGCAGTAAATATTTAATCAGAGACGTGGGCGACACAACCGAGATCAGCTGGACCATGAGAGGGAGGAGGACCCCGGGAAAGAGGGAGAGAGGAGGAAACTGAGGCGGCTGGGTGAAGTCTGCAGGACCTCAGCTGTGACAAGCATTGCTGTGATGACCACTGCACCCCCGGAGGGATGGTTCTGGACACCCAACACGTGTGAGCACGCTGAAGAACAACGTCGAGTGTGATCTGTGAAGTCCGCGCGGGGTCGTTGAATGGAGTCCAGCGCTTGTGTTTGAAGTCAGGGTTCCACTGATGTTGAATGGAGAATCTGTTCATAGTTTCTGAGTTTTCTCTCTCTCTCTCTCTTCTCTCTCTGTCTGTCTGTCTGTCTCTCTCTCTCTCTCTCTCTCTCTCTCTCTCACACTCACTCTCTCACTCTCTCACTCACACACAAACACACACACACACACACACACACACACACAAACGCGCGCCCGCGCGCAGTGTCTTCATTCCATGCAGCACCGGAGCTGTGGCCTCCTTGGGTGGGCTCTTTCATTGCACCGGCTGACTCCAGATTTTATGTTTCAACCAAATCAGTGTCTTGTTGCTCTTTGCATGTGAATGTGCTACTGAAAAGGACATATCCTTCCAAGTTCGTGCTGGGCTGGGCGAGGACGCAATTCGCCTGTTGAGTGTAAATGTCGGACCGGACTGCGAATTGTGTGTTCTTGCGCGGAACAGCCTCCGCAATAAACATCACTTAGGAATCAGTGGCGAGCAATTGAGGAGAACAAGTGGAGCGTTAAAGCAACAGGATCCCATTGTCATTACCAGCGGCGCTCTAATTCGCGCTGATGACACAAACAATATCGCTCATCACCGAGCCCGGTGGAGCCTGATGACCAACCACAACGGACGCTGTGTCCACGTTGTCAAGAGTAACTGACAGATGTTTGCTGAAGCATTTGCGCGACTCTTTGGCGCAGTTTGCAGAAGGGAAATAAGTGGCGGTTTGTTTGATGTTTGTGGTACGCAGAGGCAGTGATTCCCCCACCCCCACGCATTTGGCTGCTCAGGATTCCACGGACGAACCGGGGGAATGGAAGCTGCCGGGGAAATGCCCGAAATAACTTGAGCCACAGGTTTCACGCTCGTCCTTAGTCCGTCAGGAAATATGAAATTGCTCCGGTGGCCCAGGCTGGCTTGTAACGTGAAATGGGATCCGAATGGAAGCTCTTAGAGAAATTTCACGGGTCCACGACGGCGTTAAACGCGCTGTCCAGGCGGCGGCGGCGCTTGGTATTCACGGAGCCTCGGGCGGCTTCCATCATACACCGGGCGCTCAATGACATTAGCCGTGGCTTGTTTGATGCGCAGCCTTGATGGGGCATTTTCTCATTTAATTCGCCTCGACGAGGAATACTAATGAGAGACTTGGCCAGCGCGACTCGATTACCGGCCTTTTGCCGTGTTAAACTCGCATGAAGAACGGGAAGAAGGGTCGTTACCGGAGTTGGTGGCGTCTTTGGAGCGACCCGCCGCGTCCTGTGTTGGAGTTGTTGTGGACGCATCCGAAGCTGGGTTCTCGTCAACTCGTTGCGCTCAACGATCACGATGAACTGGGGTTTGAAAAAGACGCTGATTTGTTTCCAAGTTGGTTGGTTGGTTGGTTCAAGAAGAGTCATCATAATAAGATGTGCACTGAAGTCGACGCTGAAGAACAGCACCAAAAGTGTGGAGTGTGCGACCCACTTGAACTTTTGTGTGTACTCAAACCTCGAGTCTGTTTGGCATCTCTCAACCCGAGAGGCTCCATTTCAAGCGAGTGTGCATGCGCACTGTCTCTCCTGCCTTACAAGTTCAGACGGGTGTTCAGGTGTTCTCTGTTCAAGACCCAACTCAGCCATGGTCTGAGGGAACAGCTGTGTGAGGGCTTCTCACTGGGGAGGCACAGTGTTCGCAGAACGAACGCTTCGAGCTTCGCGAGGTGCCAACCTTGCGAGACATCGAAGCGCCATCTTGAGCCTCAGACGCAGGTGCGGGGCGCACGTCGTCACGTTCCCACGCGTCGTCTCGCCGCGACGCCGGAACTGCTCGTTGCGACACATCTTCAGCAGCGATGACAGTCAGTGATGACTCTGCTGATCACCGTGTCCCGCATCTCCCGCAGAGCAGGAGAAAAGAAGACGCGAACTTTATCGGGAGACGGAGCTTTTTTTATGGAGCTCGCAAAATTAACAGTGTGTGCAAAGCCGTTTGAAAAGTGATCAATGGTTCGCATCAATGTGCTCGTCAGAGCAGAACTAAGCTGATCACGCTGTGAGGAGTGTCGCTGCGGAGCAGGCTGCGCTCCGACGCCGCGTCCAGCTTCTGCGGGACGAGTCCTGCCGTTTCAGGCCTCGATTTCACAGCGTTTGTTACCCGACGAGGCGTGAAGTCCTGAAACATAAAAAGATATGATGCCCGTGGGAATTCGGGCCCGCCGTTCCCAGCCCAATCAAAGCGGAGAAACCAAGCACTTCGAGCGAGGCTTTTTTCTGGCTGTTTTCGGAAAAGTTTTGTCAACCGGATTGTTTTGCCTTTGTCTTAGTCGCCTGGAGTGCGTTCTGTTGCTGTTCTTTTTGCGATTGGCGTCAATGTTGTTTTGATCCCAACGACCCTGTGAGTTCGGTGTTTCACCTCAGTTAAAGATGTGGAAAACCCCCGGTAAGGAGCCCCAGTTGGTCAACAAGGTTCCCTGAAGAACATTCAAGAAGTCGGCAATCTGTGACACTTTCGTGTTCCCCCCCCCCACTCTTTGCTTGTTGATGATCGTGTCGTTCCGACACGTTGAAAGCAGCTGTTCAGCAAGACGACGCTGAGTGGGGCAGCTGAATTTCTTCCTTTTGTTGCGCGGCGATACCGGGGACGATGACATGAAAGAATGGAGTCAGCTTCGGAATTTGCTTCGTGGCCCCAGGTTTACTACAGTGTTACATAATTGTGTAATTTAGTTTGCGCTGAAGACAACTTGGCTTGAAGGAGATGAGTGTCAGTTTCTGCAATTTCCTGTTGACGACGCGGAATTTACCGTAATTCCTCGTATGTGAGATCCCTTTCACACGAAAAGTTCGATGGAGTATCAAAAGCAACGGGCTCCAAATAACAAACTCTCAAATTATTTTGGCGCCTGACGGGTCGTTTCTTCGACGAAGTGCTGTGTGTACTCGGGATCGCGAGGACAATGTTTGTCGGAGATCCGATGCTCCTGGCTGATTAGATATGCACACAAGTCATATGGAGGTGTATATCACGTATCTGTCACGAAGCATTGTGCATTTTGCTGGCAATTAGATGGGCATGATTTGGAAGGAGACAGCGCTGTGGAGCCGAATGTTGACAAAAAGGCTGCGGTGACGGAGGCGGAGGCGGAGGCCTCGTGCCGTCTCACCGGGAGCGCGCTCCGCCGTCCAACCAATTAGACGCTCGTTTAGATCCCGACTAATGGCCTTAAGACGCAATCCTCCGAAGACAACAAGGTGGGAATGTCTGCGGGGGTTAATGCAGTGTTGTTGTGCCCAGAGAAGAAGCAGCTTTTCACGCCGAAAGCTGCGGCGCGGGTTAAAAGCTGCCGTTCGTTTGTATCAGTGCACATTACATGCAAGATTAACCGCCGCCACTCAAGTACGTCAGAGCTTATTAACTTACTCTTTGCGACCTGACGATTTCATCGTCCTGGTCGTGTGCGTGGGACAGTGCGCGCCCGGGGACACGGGATTCAGGTCGCCTTGACTGGGGGCGACGGGTCGGTGTGGATGCCTCCGCACGGAGGGAGCGGCGCGCTGCAGCTGTGTTTGTTCTGGGATAATCGCTCGCGGATTCGGATGCGCGCGCGCGGATTGTCGTTCGCTTTCAAAGCTCGAGTGTTTTGATGGGCCGAATTATTTTCTTTGCTGATGTCTCAGGCTCAGTTGAGTGAGAGCCGTCGTGAATTGGGACACAAAGCAACGGCTTTGTCATTGCATGGCACGTGTCGAACATTGCTCGTTGCTGCACCTGGGAATGTTTTCTTCAATCTGTCTGCAGTCGCGAACGTTCAAAACACTTTCAGTGAAGAAGGGTAAATACTCGACTGTGTTCGAGTCAGCCCACCCGCTCACCGTTTTCCATTGGAGCTGATGAAAACCGGTGGGAAAGTCGAACACAGTGCGTCAGTTCGATAGTTGGTCTGGAGGAGGATTTACCCAACACACGTCTCGCGCATGTTGCAGGTCGGAGCGATGCTTGAGCCGCGGGCGCGCAGCACGCCCGTCACCCGGACGCTGACCGCCGCCGCCGCTGTCCGCATGAAGCGAGTCCCTGCTCCTCGTCCCCCGACAGCCGCAGACGCTGCTGCGCATCGTTCCTCTTGAAACTCGCGGTAAGTGCGCTTCACAGTGTTGACCTGAGTACCATAAAATTGATTTCTTTTTCACATCAAGACTGAGCAATTTGAAATGGAAATTGTTTTTTTGTGTTCGGGAAGGACGACACGTGTCGTGTCGTTTGGAGATCAATAGAAACACATGGCAACGTTTGCTATTGAACTGCAAGCAACACCTTGCACTTTTTGGGTCCATGAACAATGATCGTATTAATTTTTGCAGACCGAGCCATTTGTACAAATCGCAGTCGCCACGTCAGCGTCGGAGGCGGAGGGGCAGCATGGCGAACGTTTTCATCCGGCGCAGGGGCTTCATCTTCAAGCTCATCATCGGCGTGCCCGTGCTCTGGTTCAGCTGCATCGGCTTCATGGTCGTCATGTCCGGCGGCGGCATCCCCGACCTCAACGCCGTTGACGACGACCGGCGCTTCAGCGGCGGCCGCTACCGACCCGACTCGGCGCCGGGCGACGGCGGCGGCGGAGGCGCGCTGCGATTCCAACATGACTCAAAACAGTCGAACATAGGAGCTAACAATGTGATAGAAGTGCCCGACCCTGATCGGTTACGCTATGAGGAGAGAATGAAGAGGGACGCGGCGGCGGCGCGGGAACACCGGGAGGACGCGAACGACGACGGCCGCCGGAAGTTGAACGTCGTCGGTGACGAGGAAGGTCACAACCACAACAACGACATCCCCGTGCGCACGCGCTTGAAACCGCGCGTATCGGAGACGCCTATGGACGGTCCTCGCCGCGCCACCAACCGGTCGCGTTTGAAATACGAAGCGGAAGAAGTTGTGTTTCATCTGCCTCCCGACGCCCCCAACGGACCAGGTAAACCCAATTTGCTGCAGTAATTTTCCGCTCTCGCCCGCGTGCGTCGCAATAAAAGATAGCATCGCTCGCTGGGGAGAAGCCAATTAGTTGTTTTGCGTGATTGGTTCGGCGCTGTTCACCTCTCAGACGGTGAGACCTCATTCTGTTGTGCGCTCTGTGTGCAACCTGACCACTTGCGTGCGACGGAGACATGCTGCCGTTGGTCCGAGTTCGCCCAACCAGAGGAAGTTGAACAGGGGAAGGGCTGGTGAAAAATTGAAATGATCCACAGTCGTCGTTTCCGGCAAACCAGATGAAACAAAGGTCTTTTTGTCCTTGATAACGGCGGCTAAAAAGTGTAGCTGGAGGCTGGTTTCCGGGTCAGCTTCATCAGAAACAGAAGGGAACGCGTGTTTGTTCACCGAAATGGGGGCAGCTGTTGAAGTGTATTCACTTACCAAATCAATGCGAGCTCTTCAAGAGGAGTTCGGCTCTTCAAAATTGATTTCGTTTTCTTTACACGCGGTTCGGAAAGGCCTCGGATATTCCGCCGCCTCTGGCGAGATTCGCACGCGTGGATGGCCGAGTTCAGATTGGCCGTTTGCTTGACCAAGCTGAAGCTTGGAAAATTCGATACATCTGTCATGAGACGCTGAGGCAGGTCCAACTCGAGTCCAAACGTGTCCATCAAATTTCCACCACCAAGTCTCGTTCCACCGAAAGAGGCACTTGGGTGGCCAAAACTTTCCGACTTTTGCGAAAGGAACAGGGTGGGGCAACCTCTGCAATGACCGCCGTTAGCATGCCTCTGTGGAAAGAAGGGCTTTTGGTTCAAGGTTGGGATGCTCCTCTCACCCGCCACGGTTCCCCCCGCGACAACAATGGACGCAGCGGGCGGTGCGGGAGAGAGGGGTGTGATTGCTGGCGCCGGGAAACGAGTCTTGATCGCGAAGCGCTGCAGCGGCGGCGGGGATGGGCGATGTTGGGCGCACAGTGGGGGAATCACTGCCTCCCGCCGCCGCCGCCGCCTTCACTGCTGCATTGAGTCCGAGTAAATGGGGCGCTGATAAATGTCACATTTGATAGGGCCCTACATATCAATTATGGCAACAGTTTGCTGGTCCCGAGAGATCCAATCGAATGTCTCTGAAGGGCTTTTAATAGAAAACATAAATCTTGTCTCCGAATGTCTCCCCTTTATGCGCGATATTGAGCGAGGGTGCGGTGCCTCGGGTTCGGCGTGGCTTCCCCATAATTCTGCCCCTAATCCTTTTCAGATCCTCAGTCAGCCCAAACAAGTGATAAAATACCTGAATATTCCCTCGCCGCAGCTCGCGTGCAAGTGCCTGTCCACGTTAATTGACTGGGCCGCATTTGCTGTGCATTGAAATGAACTTTTTCAGCGTCTTATCTGCTCGGACGAAACCGCTTCAATTCTGATTTAGTGTGACTTGCGCGCTGTTTTTCGGTGATAGAATATCGCGACTGCGAAGCCTTAACGATATGAATTGTAGGTTCCGAGGGCAAAGCCGTGAACGTGGACCTGGCGCATATGTCGGCGCAGGACAAGAGGAAGTACGACCAGGGCTGGAAGAAGAACGCCTTCAACCAGTACGCGAGCGACATGATCTCGCTGCATCGCTCGCTGCCCGACGTCCGCGACAAAGAGTGAGTTTCCACTTTACACTCCATCTCACTCCACCGCGCAAACCGACTTCTCACTGTTTTGGGCGAAACGGGTGCCTTTTCCGACACTGACAAGTTCTTTTGGTTTGATTCAGCATGGTTCTCTTGTCGACACAAGTCGTAGAAAGCTGGGTTCTCGCAGACTTTCTGCTCGTGGTTTCATTGGACTTCACTGTGGTCTTGTTTCCGCTGTTCCACAACTGGTCCTTGTCTTGTGATGGTGCTGTTGGTCAGTCACACATTGAAAAGCCAGTGTGAAGGATCGGATCAAGGATTGGGTCCAGGAGGGCTTCCATCTTTGAAAAACTCGACGTGTGAAAGTTCATATGTAATGAAAATGAGTTTTGTTCAGAATAAGGGGGCGGAAGTCAGCGACGCCCCCCCCCTCCTCCACGCACACATGCACCTTGCCTGGAATCCGCCCTCGGTGATGTCAGTGTGAGGCGAACCTTGCAGGAACACACGCCGGATGTGGCTGACATGCAGTAGAACAAATCGGGCTTGTTACGGTCCAGCTTGGCGCGGCATGGCGAGATCCGAAGTCACAGGTGCCGGTGTTGATTAGTTCTAACTGATGCAGCTTAAATCAGTCTATTTCTGACCACCTGCCCCTCTCCATTACTCGCTGGAGGATTCGAATAATTCACGAGCGCGAGTCACGGTTGCAGTGAAGTCTGGGTTCGAGGTTTTCTTTCCCAAAAGGAAAGTTGTTTCGTTGCATCAAGCAAAAGAAATCTGAATGTTTCCAGCCTCACTTCAAGCACATTCTTCGTCTGCTCCTGAACCCTTCCCTCCGTGGCCAGTAGTTTCTCCAGTGCTTCAACGGGGACATGACGGTGTGTGCGACAGAACCCTGGTGCCCTGCCGCTGGGTGTTGCTCTCGGTGTAATGCGAGGTGGGGGAGCTGGGAGGCTCTAGCGAACCCACGATTCAGGTCAAGGGCACAAAATGACGGAAAGGGGCAAAATCTGAGAGCGAAGGCTCCATGTCCCCTTTCCCAGGATCCGCCGGAGAGAGGAGGTACACTCCTCGTACCTGCAGCTCAACTTGTCAGAAACGACCTTGAAGAGGAAGTGCGTCAGAACATGGTTTGACGTTTGTTTGCGTCATTAGGAACTCGGCGTCGCAGCAGCTATCGACAAATATTTGTCGTGGTGTTAACAGCCGCCGGCCAGGTGTCCGCCATTTGGATCTGGATGTCCTACTGGTTCGTTTGGAGTAGACCGGAAATTATTCTGTCCGGAAGTGAAGAGATGACTCCAACTGACCGCTTTCGCAACAGTGTCATCATGTCAGTTCCGACATTTGGCTGTCAGCAGAAATTGGAGCTGAGTTGCGCTCAGCAAATCACCCGACTGAGTCACCCACGTCCACGTTTCATCAAGGGACAAGAGAATCTTAGTGCTTTGTGTCTCTTGACATTCATAAGATTCATGAGGAAATGATGTTGGAGCCGGGCGCACCTTGCGAGGAGCGCGCGCTCCCCTTGACCTGACCCCGGAGCTGTAAAATCTATTATCTCTGTCCTCGCACTTTAGTGGCGCTAGGGGCTTAATCTTTATGTCTTAGCTTTGTAGATGGTGCGAATGTCGTGGCCCACACGCAGAGTTTATGGGGGCAGCTGTAATAGCCCGTGATGCAGCTCTCGCTGGAAGCCCTTTCCCGGCCATTTCATTTCCTGCATAGAGGATAAAGTAAACAAGATAGACACAATCCACACAAGGAATCAGTGCCGCAGCGCGTCGCGGCCCCGAGCGCCTCCGCATCATCAGATTGATGCATCAAAGCCCCACAAGTGGCACTTTGACGCGTGCTTCTGCCTGACTTTGGTCTCGAATGAGAGAACAACGGTCGTGCTTCCTCTTTGCTATTTGTAAACCCAATTATTCTAATTGGGCAATTTTCTGATATTCAGCGCGGCAGATCCGGGACTTCATTTCCCCTTCACCTCTGGCCCCGGGCACACCTTTTATTCATGAGCAGTGGAGATACTGTCTTCGTGCGAGTCAAGTCAATGGGCCTCAAATCTTACCAGGTTTTGAGGAAATTTTGTGCGTGCAATGGCGACTCAAGTTCGTGGTTCGTGGTGGTGTCTCATTTTCAGAGGCCACACGAATCGTGCACTTGTTGAAACAGACACCAGAGCCTTGGTTCTCAGCAGAACTTTTGTTTCAGTTGCTCACACGCAAATGGTGTCCAGCTGTCAACCGCAGTTTTTAGGTGATTTGAGGTGGGTTGCGCGATTTGGGCTGATGAGCCAAATCGGTGCGAGCCAAATCGAAGCACCTATAGGCAGCCTCTTCCAAAAGTATGTCAGCAGCAG